>JAESFZ010000153.1_pt1 | contig 117765 bp, 126 predicted proteins | sample 9269561 | NCBI WGS metagenome assembly JAESFZ01 (sample SAMN14515552, study PRJNA621657) | algae metagenome | isolation source: Tildeniella nuda ZEHNDER 1965/U140 and co-occurring heterotrophs from wet... | place: Switzerland: Stansstaad, Zurih | collected 1965-01-01 | reverse complement strand
CATAATAGTCCATGGTTGCTCCCTCCTTCGCTGTGTGGCGATGCTTCATCGACCACGTGACAACCGAAGTGTTGGGAGCAACCGCAGCCCCCAACAAGAGCAATTATGCCATCTCACCATGAGGGCTGCTGGGCACGATCTGAAATGCCGGCGGGACTGCAACCCGGATAGGTGAAGAACCGAGGTCCTCCGCGCCGCCGCTAACCGCCCTCCTGGGATGTGTGAATCCGATAGTCCCCACAAGGGGAGGGAAACGCGGCGGCGTTCACGTCTTGCTAACCAGGACACGGCAAGCATCGGGAGACAAGCCGGAGCGAGGCCCATGAAGGAATTCCTCATCGCCGCAAAGCCAGACCTGCAGGCGGCGCGCGAAAGCTGGCTGAAGATGCTGGCCAGGGAACGCAGGTTGTCGGCGCTGACCGTCGAGGCCTATGAGCGCGACACCAGGCAGTTCCTGCAGTTCCTGACCGGCCATCGCGGCGGCGCGCCGGGCATTGCCGACATCGCCGATCTGCGCCCGGCGGACCTGCGCGCCTTCCTCGCCGCGCGGCGCAAGGACGGCGCCGGCGCGCGTACGCTGGGACGCGGGCTGGCGGGGGTGCGTTCGCTGCTGCGCTTCCTCGAGCGCAGGGGGCTGGTCAATGCCGCGGGCGCGGCGGCTCTGCGGGCGCCGAGGCAGCCGAAGTCGCTGCCGAAACCGCTGACGGCGGCGGATGCGCGGCGCGTCGTCTCGGAGGACGAGCAGCTGGCGGAAGAGCCGTGGGTGGCGGCGCGCGACGCCGCCGTGCTCACTTTGCTCTACGGTTCGGGGCTGCGCATATCGGAGGCGCTCGGCCTGCCGGCGGGGGCGCTGGCCTCGCCCGGCGACAGCGTTCTCAGGGTCACCGGCAAGGGCGGCAAGACCCGCCTGGTGCCGGTGCTGCCGGTGGCCGTGCAGGCGGTCGCGGAATACCGGCGGCTCTGCCCCTACCATCTCGATGCGCAGGGACCGCTGTTCCGCGGCGCCCGCGGCGGGCCGCTCAATCCGGCGATCGTGCAGCGGGCGATGCGCAAGATGCGCGGCGCGCTCAACCTGCCGGATACGGCGACGCCGCACGCGCTGCGCCATTCCTTCGCCACGCACCTGCTCGGGCGCGGCGGCGACCTGCGTGTCATCCAGGAACTGCTCGGCCATGCCAGCCTGTCGACCACGCAGGTCTATACCGGCGTCGACACGGCGCGGCTGCTGGAAATCTACCAGGCGGCGCATCCGCGCGCCTGAGCACATCGAACGCTGCAAGTTTCGCATCGGACTTAACGGTTTTGCCGCTTTTGCCCGGTAGCTTTCCGGCCATGAAACGTGTGATTGCCTTTGCCGACCGCGGCGCCCTGCCGCTGGTGAAACTGCTGGTCGCGGCCAACCTGCTGTTCTTCCTGTCCTTCGCGCTGATGGTCGCGCTGGCGACGGAGCGCGCGCGGGCCGAAGAGGTCACATGCTCCGGCAAGGACATGCTGGCCGAGCTGAAGACCAGCGACCCGGCGGCGCTGGCGCGCATCGAGGCCGAGGCGGGCAGGACCGAGAACGGCGAGGGCCTGCTCTGGAAGATCGAGAAGGACGGCGGTCCTGCCTCCTATCTCTTCGGCACCATGCACGTCACCGATCCGCGCGTGACGGCGCTGCCGCCGGCCGCGCAGACGGCCTATGACGCGTCGGGCACGGTCGTCATCGAGACGACGGACGTGCTCGACCAGTCGAAGATGGCGGCGATCATGGTGGAGCGGCCGGAGCTGATGATGTTCACCGACGACACCACGCTCGCCTCGCTGATCCCGCCGGGCGAGGTGGACGGCGTCAACAAAGCGCTGGAGGCGCGCGGCATCCCGCCCTACAGCGTCGCCAAGATGAAGCCGTGGATCATCTCGGCGATGATCGCGCTGCCGGCCTGCGAGCTGCAGCGCAAGGCCGGCGGGGCGCCGGTGCTCGACATCAAGCTCGGCCATGAGGCGGCGGCCGCGGGCAAGACGCTGGAGGGGCTGGAGACGGCCGTCGACCAGCTTGAGGCGATGGCGTCGCTGCCGATGCAGTTCCACATCCAGGGGCTGGTCGACACGCTGAAGCTCGGCGACCGCGTCGACGACGTCATCGAGACGATGATCGTGCTCTATACGCGCGGCGACACGGGCATGTTCTGGCCGCTGTTCAACGCCGTCCTGCCGGATGGCGGCGGGGGCGAGGCATCGGGTTATGCGGCCTTCGAGGAGACCATGATCACGGCGCGCAACCGGACCATGGCCGAGCATGCCGTGCCGATCCTCGACGCCGGCAATGCCTTCATCGCGGTCGGCGCCCTGCATCTGCCCGGGCCGGAGGGGCTGGTGGCGCTGCTGCGCAAGGCCGGCTACACGGTGTCGCGCGCCGACCGGGGCTGACGTTCACGCAAAGCGTGATTTGGCTGATACGGCCGGCTTTGTTAGCCTGTCCGGGTCGCCAACCAGAAGGACAGCATGGATGACCAAGCTTCTCCTGATTGCCGCCGGCCTCGGCCTCGCCGTTTCCGGAGCCCAGGCATGCGAATACCAGAAATCCGTGAAGGCCACCGAACTCGACAAGACGACGGTGGCGAGCGTCGCCGTTCCGCAGTCCAAGCCGGTCGTCACCCAAGAGGCGGCCGCTGAAAAGCCGCAGGTCGAAAAGACCGTCGAATAGCCGCAACATTCGCCGTCGCGCAGGACCTGCCGGCGGCTTGAAAATCCGGACGATCCAGGGAACGCCGCGCCCAGCGCGGCGTTCCCTTTTTTCGTTGCGGGAGAAACGTTCAACTCCACGTGAAACCGAATCGCCGGTCGTGCGTTGTGTCGTCATCGCAACCGATGGAGGACCAGCCATGGCCAACCCTCAGCGCGTGCCGGATCCCCGGCGCGATGACCCCATCAACCCGGTTCCCCCGCTCGGGGCCGACCCGATGGGTGAGCGTCTGACCCCGACGAACGGGCACGATCCGCATGTCGACAACCGCACCGTCGTCGCCGAGCGCTCGCGCGGCAGCGGCGTCCTGATCGCGGTCGTCGTGCTGGTTCTGGCGGTGATCGCCTATTTCATCTTCGCGCCTGGCGCGGAGAACACGCCGGGAACGGCCGACCAGCCGGCAACGACGACGACCGAACCGGCAACGCCGGCGCCCGACGCAACGGCGCCCGCCCCGGCTCCTGACGCCGCGGCTCCGGCTCCGGACGCTGCGGCTCCCGCGACCCCGGCTCCCGATGCGACGGCCCCGGCCGCGCCCGCGACGCCGGCTCCGAGCGAGACCGCTCCGGCCACGCCGCCCGCCGACAGCACGGCTCCGGCACCGGATGCGACGGCTCCCGCCGCCCCGGCCCCGGCCGAACCTGCCCCGGCTCCGGCGCAGTAAGGGCGACGCTCAAGGCTGAACGACAAGCGGCCCGCTTCGGCGGGCCGCTCAAGTGCGTCTGAATATCCGTCCGGACAGAGGCGGGCGCCGGCCTACATATGGATCGGCTTGAAGAAAGTCGCCAGCGCGGCCTCCTTTACCGCTTCCGACATGGTCGGATGCGCATGGCAGGTGCGGGCCAGATCCTCCGAGGAGCCGCCGAACTCCATCAGCACGGCGATCTCGTGGATCATCTCGCCGGCGCCGAAGCCGACGATGTGGCCGCCCAGGACCCGGTCGGTCGCCTTGTCGGCCAGGATCTTCACGAAGCCGTCGGTGTGCAGCATGGCGCGGGCGCGGCCGTTGGCGGTGAACGGGAACTTTCCGACCTTGTAGTCGATGCCCGCCTTCTTCAGCTCCTCCTCGGTCCTGCCGACCGAGGCGACCTCGGGGCTGGTATAGACCACGCTCGGAATGACGTCGTAGTTCACATGGCCCTTCTGGCCGGCGATGGTCTCGGCCACCGCGACGCCCTCGTCCTCGGCCTTGTGGGCGAGCATCGGCCCGGCGATGGCGTCGCCGATGGCATAGATGCCGGGCAGGTTGGTCCGCAGGTGCTGGTCGGTCTTGACGCGGCCGCGCTCGTCCAGCTCCACGCCGGCCTCGGCGAGGCCGAGGCCGTCGGTATAGGGACGGCGGCCGGTGGCGACCAGCACCACGTCGGCCTCGATGGTCTCGGCGTCGCCGCCCTTGACCGGCTCGAAGGTCACTTTCGCGCCCTTCTTGATCTTCTCCACGCCGGTGACCTTGGAGCCCAGGCGGATGTCGAAACCCTGCTTGGCCAGCATGCGGCCGAACTGTTTCGCCACCTCGCCGTCCATGCCGCCGAGCACCGTGTCGAGATATTCGACGACGGTGACTTTCGAGCCGAGGCGGCCCCAGACCGAGCCGAGCTCGAGGCCGATGACGCCGCCGCCGACGACGATCAGATGCGCCGGCGGCTTGTCCAGCGACAGCGCGCCGGTGGACGAGACGATGACCGTTTCGTCGATGTCGACCTTGACGCCCGGAATGCCGGCAACGTCGGAGCCGGTGGCAATCACGATCGCCCTGGTCTCCAGCTCCTGTGTGCCGCCGCCTTCCAGCGCGACCGAGACTTTTCCGGCCGAGACGATGCGGCCGGTGCCCTGGATGCCGTCGATCTTGTTCTTCTTGAACAGGAAGGCGACGCCGTTGACGTTGGAGGCGACGGTGGCGTCCTTGTGCTCCATCATCTTCTTGAGGTTGAGCCTGGGCTTGCCGACTTCGACGCCGAGCGCCTCCAGGCCGTGGCCGGCTTCCGCGAACATCTCCGACGCGTGCAGCAGCGCCTTGGAAGGGATGCAGCCGATGTTGAGGCAGGTGCCGCCATAGGTGGCGCGCTTCTCCACCACCGCCACCTTGAGGCCGAGCTGCGCCGCCTTGATGGCGCAGACATAGCCCCCCGGGCCGCTTCCGATGACAACGACGTCATAAGCCATGAACCTGTCCTTCCGTCTGGGCGGTCAGCGCCCGCCGCTCACGTTGAGAATCGCGCCCGTCGTATAGGACGCGCCGTCCGACAAAAGCCAGAGGATCGCGTCGGCGATTTCCTCGGGATTGCCCTCGCGCTTCACCGGCACCAGCCCGCGCATGGCGGCGACCCGGTCGGGCTGTCCGCCGGAGGCATGGATGTCGGTGCCGACGATGCCGGGCCTGACCGCGTTGACGCGGATGCCTTCCTCCGCCACCTCGCGCGCCAAGCCGAGGGTGAATGAATCGATCGCGCCTTTGGCGGCGGCATAGTCGACATATTCGCCCGCTCCGCCGATGACGGCGGCGATGGACGACACGTTGACGATGGCGCCGCCCTTGCCGCCGTGCCTTGTCGACATGCGCTTCACCGCCTCGCGGGCGCACAGGATCGGGCCTATGACGTTGATGCGCATCATGCGCTCTAGCCGTGCGACGCTCACGGCGTCGACGCGCGCCTTGCGGTCGACGACGCCGGCATTGTTGACCAGCGCGTCGATGCGGCCGAGCTCCCGGTCGACCGTCTCGAACATGGAGAGCACGTCCGCCTCGCTTCCGATGTCGCCCTTGACGGCAATCGCGTCGCCGCCGCCTTGGCGGATCGTGTCGACGACGGCGTCGGCGGAGGCGGTGTCGGAGACGTAGTTGACGGCGACGCGGTAGCCCCGCTTTGCCGCGAGCAGGCAGGTGGCGGCGCCGATGCCGCGGCCGCCGCCGGTGACCAGCAGTACCTTGCCCGCCTTGCTCATTCCTGGCAGCCGCTCATGGTGAAGACATCCTGGGGGAGCCTGTCGAAGCCGTTTTCGCCGAAGGCGGGCGACAGGCGCAGCGCATGGGCGAGGTCGGACAGGATCAGCGTCGGCGGCGCCGGCGTGCCTTCGGCCGGCAGCAGCCCGACCGCCCCCTGCTTGTCGACGGTATAGATGACGCCCTGCCACAGCGTGCAGGCTTCAAGCTCCTCGCCGGTGGCGTCGCCCACCGGGCAGTCGCGGCCGACGATGCCGTTCGGCCGCGCCACCTCGGCGCTCCACATCACCATGCCGTCCATGACCGTCTCGCCGACGATCAGGCGGAAGCTGTTGGTGACGGCGGCGCTCTGGCCGGTCGGGCGGAATTCGAGCTCGGCGACGCCGTCGATGTCGCGATAGGTGGCGAGCTCGACCGGGCAGGCGGCGAAGGCGGGGGAGGGGAGGAGGAGGGCGAGTGCTGCCTTGAGGAAGACAGCCAGAGGCGGGAAGAGTCGCGCTTTACGTGGCCCCCCTCTGTCCAGCCGGACATCTCCCCCACCATAGGGGAGGGCAATCGCGTATGAGTTTACCCCCACCCCTAACCCCTCCCCACAAGGGGGAGGGGGACCGGCTTGCGTCTCCGCCAGGCGCCAATCGCCGACGGCTTTGCGTGGCATGGCTGCCGCGAAGTCCCCCTCCCCCCCTTGTGGGGAGGGGTTAGGGGTGGGGGTACAAGGCGGCAGAACCCATCTATCGCCCCCCCTTGCGGGGGAGATGTCCGGCAGGACAGAGGGGGGTGGGACGAAGAGCCGATCCGATCAAGCCACGACCGCATCTTGGCCAACTTGCGGCCGCCTCTCATCCCGCCTTCGCCAGCGGCGCGTTGAAGGCCCAGACATGGCCGAACGGATCGCGGATCTTGCCGTAGCGGGCGCCCCAGAACTGGTCGGCCACCGGCATGGTGATCTCCGCTCCGGCCGAGGCGGCCCGGCGCACGGCGCGGTCGACGTCGATCGGCGAGCGCAGGTTGATGCTGATCGTCAGCCCGGCGCCGCCGCGCGTCTCCGGCGAAAAGACGTCCGGCGAGAACTCCGGGAACTCGTCGTGCAGCATCACCTCCGAGCCGAACATGGACAGGTTGGCATGCAGCACCCGCTCGCCGTCCTCGGCGATCTGCTCGAAGGTCTCGACCGCCCCGAACGCCTTCTCGTACCAGGCGATCGCCTCCTGCCCGCGCTTCACGCACAGATGCACCTGAATGGGCGGGATGTCCGGTTCGAAAGCCATGTGCCCCTTTCATCGCGTGGTCCAGGCCCGCCAACTGTAGCGGACGCGGCACGAAACGGAAGGCACAGCTTGCGAGGCGCGCCAGTCCAGCGGGAAAGATGCTCATGCGATCAGGCGGACGAGCATCAGCACGAGGCCGAGGGTCGAGACGTTCCAGGCGACGGTGCGCAGGACGGGCACGCCCGCGGCATAGAGCGGGAGATAGACGACGCGCGCGGCGAGCCACACCCAGGCGCCGGTCGCGCCGAGGCCGCCGGCCTTGCCGGTGACCACCAGCGCCAGCGCCAGCGCGACGAAGGCCGGGTAGGTTTCGAGCAGGTTGCGCAATGCCCGGGCGAGCCGCCCGGCGATCACGTTCTTCGAGACGCGACCTGCGTCGCGCGGCCCGGCGAGATATTTCGGGCCGAGGTCGTAGGTGGCGAGCGCCTGGGCGATCACTTGCCCGATCAGCAGGACGACGCTCCAGGCGAGGACGGTGATTTCGGACGATTGAGCCGCAGTTTCCATGGTTATTTGCCCTTCAGTTCGGCAGTTCTGCGCCCGGTCGTTTGCTGATGGTGGATAGCTGATCTTGCGGTGGGATGAATAATGTGTCTGCTGGTATTGGCTGTTGCGAAGAGGAGTTTCGGATTAGCGGACGGTTACGACTATGTCGATCTCGTGAATATCTCCTGTGCTATAATAAGCCCGAATCTTCAGCACGTCCTTTCCGATAAAGCCGCGATCCGGTGTGTATTGAATTTTCGTACCGGACACGGTTAGCGATTTGCATTTGTAGTATGGATCTTTCGCGTATTTTCTTGCCAGTGTGATCTTTCCCCGTCCGATTTTGGTTTTTCCGTGCCTCGGCGGGGAAACGATCTTTGCGGTCGGAAATGCCCGAACACTGCAATCCTGATTGACATCCCAGTGTTCGGCCAGGACGAATGCTCGGCCCTTCGCAGTCGATTTGTTCCATTTGAGATAGGTTGTCTCTGCCTCTGCGCCATTGACAGTGAACGCCAAAAGCAGCGCGCCCACGGTCGCGCCCAGTAGTTGTGACAGCTTTCTCAATTCCGCCCCCCCCTGCATCTGGCCAAGATGACGCTGCACCAGTGCTCCAATGATACGCATACGCAACGCGGCAAGGGCAAGGCGCAGGTGCCGGGGACAGTTTACTTTTTTCGGCCTGCGCGACTTCTGAACTGCTGCGGCCTTTCTGCCGAAAGAAAGTAAACTGTCCCCTGTGCTTTACTGCCGTCAAGCATCCCGGCGGTCCGTCACAAATCCAACACGAGCCGTTCCGGGTCCTCCAGGCTCTCCTTGACCCGTACCAGGAAGGTAACGGCTTCCTTGCCGTCGACGATGCGGTGGTCGTAGGAGAGCGCCAGGTACATCATCGGGCGGATGACGATCTGGCCGCCGACCACCACCGGCCGCTCCTGGATCTTGTGCATGCCGAGGATGCCGGATTGCGGGGCATTGAGGATCGGCGTCGACATCAGCGAGCCGTAGACGCCGCCGTTGGAGATGGTGAAGGTGCCGCCCTGCATGTCGGCGACCGACAGCTTTCCGTCGCGCGCGGCCAGCCCGAGGCGGCCGATCTCCTTCTCGATCTCGGCGATCGACATCGTGTCCGCATTGCGCACCACCGGCACGACAAGACCCTTTTCGGTGCCGACCGCGACGCCGATATGGGCGAAGTTCTTGTAGATGATGTCGGTGCCGTCGATCTCGGCGTTGACGGCCGGGATCTCCTTCAGCGCGTGGGTGACGGCCTTGGTGAAGAAGCCCATGAAGCCGAGCTTGACGCCGTGCTTCTTCTCGAACACGTCCTTGTATTTGGTGCGCAGGTCCATCACCGCCTTCATGTCCACCTCGTTGAAGGTGGTGAGCATGGCGGCGCTGGTCTGCGCCTCCTTCAGTCGGCGCGCGATGGTCTGGCGCAGCTTCGTCATGCGCACGCGCTCCTCGCGCGTCTCGTCCTCGGCGGGCGAGGGGGCGCGGGCGGCGGCGGGCGCCTTGGGGGTCTCCACCGGCTGCGACGGCGCGCCTCTGGCGATCGCCTCGAGCACGTCGCCCTTCAGCACCTGGCCGCGCTTGCCCGAGCCCTGCACCTGATCGACGGCGATATTGGCCTCCGCCAACAGCTTGGCCGCGGAGGGAGCGGGCGGCATCTTGCGCTCGGTCACCGGGCCGGCATCGCCAGCGGTGTCGGCGGTCTTTTCCGCCGCTTCCCTGGTGGTGGCGGCGGCAGAGGTGCCGGCGGCCTGGGCGACGGCTTCCGGCTTGGCCTCCGCAGGCTTCGGCGCCTCGGCGGGTTTCGGTGCCTCGGCTTTGGCCGCGGCGCCGTCGCCGATCGAGCCGAGCAGGGCGCCGACGCCGACGGTCTCGCCTTCCTTGGCGGCGATCTCCGACAGCGTGCCGGCGGTGGGCGCCGGCACCTCGACCGTCACCTTGTCGGTCTCCAGCTCGAGCAGCGGCTCGTCGACGGCGATGGCATCGCCGACCTTCTTGAACCACTTTCCGATGGTGGCCTCGGTGACGGATTCGCCGAGGGTGGGGACGCGGATTTCGCTGGCCATTATGGGGTGTCCTGTCGGTTTCTTTCGGCTGCCCTGACGATACCCCCACCCCTTACCCCTCCCCACAAGGGGGAGGGCGATTCTGGGGCGTTGGCGCGCCCCTCCCCCTTGTGGGGAGGGGTAAGGGGTGGGGGTGGACGGTGAAGCAACATCGAGAACGATCCGCCGCTTATTCGCCGAGGGCGTCGTCGAGGAATGCCTGGAGCTGCTCCAGATGCTTCGACATCATGCCGGTCGCCGGCGAGGCGGCGGCGGGCCGGCCGGTGTAGCGCACACGCTGGTGCTTGGCGTCGATATGGGCGAGCACCCATTCCAGATAGGGGTCGATGAAGGACCAGGCGCCCATGTTCTTGGGCTCCTCCTGACACCACACCATCTCGGCGCCGCGGAAGCGCGACAGCTCGTTGATCAGCGCCTTGGCCGGGAACGGGTAGAGCTGCTCGAGGCGCAGCAGGTAGACGTCGTTGACGCCGCGCTTCTCGCGCTCCTCGTAAAGGTCGTAATAGACCTTGCCGGAGCACATGACGACGCGGCGGATCTTCGAATCCTTGACCAGCTTGACGCCTTCGGCACCGCCGTTTGCCTGCGCGTCGTCCCACAGCAGGCGGTGGAACGTGCTTTCGCCCGACATTTCCGACAGGCTTGACACGGCGCGCTTGTGGCGCAGCAGCGACTTCGGCGTCATCAGCACCAGCGGCTTGCGGAAGTCGCGCTTGAGCTGGCGGCGCAGGATGTGGAAATAGTTCGCCGGCGTGGTGACGTTGGCGACCTGCATGTTGTCCTCGGCGCAGAGCTGCAGGAAACGTTCCAGGCGGGCCGAGGAATGCTCCGGCCCCTGGCCCTCGTAGCCGTGCGGCAAGAGGCAGACCAGGCCGGACATCCTGAGCCATTTGCGCTCGCCCGACGAGATGAACTGGTCGAACACCACCTGGGCGCCGTTGGCGAAGTCGCCGAACTGCGCCTCCCACAGCGTCAGCGCCCGCGGCTCGGCCAGGCTGTAGCCGTATTCGAAGCCGAGCACGGCCTCTTCCGACAGCATGGAGTTGATGACCTCGTAGCCGGCCTGCGCCGGCGAGAGGTTGTTCAGCGGGATGTAGCGGGTCTCGTCGCGCTGGTCGTAGAGCACCGAATGGCGCTGCGAGAAGGTGCCGCGCTCCGAATCCTGGCCGGACAGGCGCACCGGGTTGCCGTCGAGCAGGATGGCGCCGAAGGCCAGCGCCTCGGCGGTCGACCAGTCGAGGCCCTCGCCGGAATCGATCATCTTGCGGCGCGCTTCGAGGAAACGGCCGATGGTGCGGTGCACCTCGAAGTCCTTCGGCGTGTCGGTGAGCTTGCGGCCGATCTCCTTCAGCGTCTTCAGCGGCACGGCGGTCTTGCCGCGGCGCTGCTCGTCCTGGTTGTCGGCCTTGCGCAGGCCGGACCACACGCCGTCCAGCCAGTCGGCCTTGTTGGGCCGGTAGGCCTGGCCGGCCTCGAACTCGGTCTCCAGCCTGGCGCGCCAGTCGGCCCGCATCCGCTCGAAATCGGCCTGGCCGAGCAGGCCTTCGCCGATCAGCTTGTCGGCGTAGATCTGCACCGTCGTCTTCTGGGTGCGGATCTTGCGGTACATGAGCGGCTGGGTGAAGGCCGGCTCGTCGCCCTCGTTGTGGCCGAAGCGGCGGTAGCAGAACATGTCGACCACCACCGGCTTGTGGAACTTCATGCGGAACTCGGTGGCGATCTTGGCGGCGTAGACCACCGCCTCGGGGTCGTCGCCATTGACGTGGAAGATCGGCGCCTCGATCATCTTGGCGACGTCGGACGGATAGGGCGAGGAGCGCGAGAAGCGCGGATTGGTGGTGAAGCCGATCTGGTTGTTGATGATGACGTGCAGCGTGCCGGCGACGCGATGGCCCTTGAGGCCGGAGAGGCCGAGGCACTCGGCGACCACGCCCTGGCCGGCGAAGGCGGCGTCGCCATGCAGCAGGAGCGGCATGACCTTGGCCCGCTCCTCCAGCGGCACGATCTCCTCGCGGGCGCGGCCGTAGAGCTGGTCCTGCTTGGCGCGCGCCTTGCCCATGACGACCGGGTCGACGATCTCCAGATGCGAGGGGTTGGCCGTCAGCGACAGGTGCACCTTGTTGCCGTCGAACTCGCGGTCGGAGGAGGCGCCGAGGTGGTACTTCACGTCGCCCGAGCCCTCGACGTCGTCGGGGGCGGCCGAGCCGCCCTTGAATTCGTGGAAGATCGCCCGGTGGGGCTTGGCCATCACCTGCGACAGCACGTTGAGACGGCCGCGATGGGCCATGCCGAGCACGATCTCCTTGAGGCCGAGCTGGCCGCCGCGCTTGACGATCTGCTCCAGCGCCGGGATCAGCGACTCGCCGCCGTCGAGGCCGAAGCGCTTGGTGCCCTTGTACTTGACGTCGATGAACTGCTCGAAGCCTTCCGCCTCGATCAGCTTCTGCAGGATCGCCATCTTGCCTTCCGGCGTGAAGGCGATGCCCTTGTCCGGGCCCTCGATGCGCTCCTGGATCCAGGCCTTCTCGACGGGGTCGGAGATGTGCATGAACTCGACGCCGAGCGTCGAACAGTAGGTGCGGTTGAGGATCTCCAGCATTTGCCGGATGGTGGCGTATTCCAGCCCCAGCACGTTGTCGATGAAGATCGGCCGGTCATAGTCGGCCTCGGTGAAGCCGTAGGTGGTCGGCGACAGCTCGTTATAGTCCTCGATCGGCTTGGCGATGCCGAGCGGATCGAGATTGGCGTGCAAATGGCCGCGCATGCGGTAGGCGCGGATCATCATGATGGCGCGCACGGAATCGCGGGTGGCGCCGAGCACCTCGGCGTCCGTCATGATCCGGCCGTCGGCGGCCGCCTTGTCCTTGACCTTCTTCTCGACCCGCTTCTCCAGCGCCGGCCAGTCGCCGTCGAGCGCCGAGACCAACTCGCCATTGGCGACGATCGGCCAGCCGGGCTTGGACCAGGAGGCGCCCTGCGCGTTCTTCCTGACGTCGCCGGCGTCGTCCTTCAGCGCGCCGAAGAAATCCCGCCATTCCGGCGCGACCGACTGCGGATCGTCCTCATAGGCGGCCTGCAGCTGCTCGATATAGTCGGCATTGCCGCCATAGAGGAACGAGGTGAGGGAAAACTGGTCGTTGGCCGTATCGTTGCGTGCCATGCATGTCCCGGAGCGCCGGCTCCGTCTCCTTTCAAGAGCGAATAGGGAGTAGCGAATAGCGAATAGCGAATAGGGAAAAATGGTGTCCCGCCCGCTTCGCTTTCTTCCCTATTCGCTACTCCCTATTCGCTATTCGCTCTCTCACCCGTAATCGCCTCGACCAGCGTCGTGCCGAGGCGGGCCGGCGAGGGAGACACGCGGATGCCCGCCGCCTCCATCGCCGCGATCTTGTCTTCCGCGCCGCCCTTGCCGCCGGATATCACAGCGCCGGCATGGCCCATGGTGCGGCCGGGAGGGGCGGTGCGGCCGGCGATGAAGCCCGCCATCGGCTTGCTTCGGCCCTTCTTCGCCTCGTCCCTGAGGAACTGCGCCGCGTCCTCTTCCGCCGAGCCGCCGATCTCGCCGATCATGATGATCGACCTGGTCTCGTCGTCGGCCAGGAACATTTCGAGGATGTCGATGAATTCCGTGCCTTTCACCGGGTCGCCGCCGATGCCGACCGCGGTCGACTGGCCGAGCCCTTCGTTCGTCGTCTGGAACACCGCTTCATAGGTAAGCGTTCCCGAGCGCGAGACAACGCCCACAGAACCCTTGCGGAAGATGTTGCCCGGCATGATGCCGATCTTGCACTCGTCGGGGGTGACGATGCCCGGGCAGTTCGGCCCGATCAGGCGCGACTTCGACTTGTCGAGCTTTGCCTTGACCTGGACCATGTCGAGCACCGGGATGCCCTCGGTGATGCAGACGATCAGCGGGATCTCCGCCTCGATCGCCTCGATGATTGCCGCCGCCGCACCCGCAGGCGGCACGTAGACGACCGAGGCGTTGGCGCCGGTCTTCTCCTTGCCTTCGGCGACGGTGGCGAAGATCGGCAGCGACACGCTGCCGTCCCAGAAGGTCCCGCCCTTCTTGGGATTGATGCCGCCGACCATTTTTGTGCCGTGATAGGCCAGCGCCTGCTCGGTGTGGAACGTGCCGGTGTTGCCGGTCAGGCCCTGCACGAGGATCTTCGTGTTCTTGTCGATGAGGATGGACATTGGGAATGAGGTCTCCAAGAACGTCAGATGTCGGTTGCGACTTGTTGGTTCGGCTTCGCGGATTGTCGAAAGCTGTGATGACGCAAGATCAGGCCCGTGGACCAAAATGCGGCCAAAAGGGCGGGCACGACGAAGAGAAATGCGGCCGCCGTAGCGCCGATGCATTCGCTCTCATTGATTCGACAAGTCGATGACAGGCCGTTGATCCACGATAGGACATTGAACGCCAATGCCGCGAACGCCAAAATTGATGCTAGCTGGCCGTGATCGCGCAACCGCGACGAAAGCGCGATCGCGAGCAATACAATAACAGGCAGCAGGATCGATAATGTCATCACCAGCGGAATCACGGATTCATCCGACATGACACCGTGCCTCAGACAAATGGATTGACGGCACGCACGGAGCCGTAAACCTGGTTGTGGTTGAGGTCTTCGGTGTAGAAAATCGGCGCGCCAAGCCGCTCGGCGGCGGCAAGCAGCGCTGCGTCGTAGTAGTTGATCCGATAGCGGCGAGCGAAGTCGAGGCCGGCACGCACGTAAATTTCATCGACCGGAACCGACGGGCATGTCCCAAGGAAAACAAGCCAGCGGTCGAGCGCATCATCGGTGAGCAGAGATTTACGACGGCATACCGACGTAAACTCGGCCATGATCTGGCCGGACGTGGCAAAGAGCGAACCCAGGACGAGGGTTTCTGCAACAGGAGAGCGTCGTGGATCACGATTCGCCCTCATTGAAGCCGCGTAAATCAGGACGTTCGAGTCGAGAAAGTATGCGGTTTTCTCGTTCTTCATAGGCGTCCATTCGATTCCAGACATAGGGTTCGCCGCCAGTATCTTTAGCCGCAGCGGCCTTTGCTTCCTCGATCAACTGCCGCATGCCCTCGCGTGCCCAGGCAATCCGATCGGCTTGCTCGACTTCATGTTCCAACAGCGAACGCACCATCGCGTTGAGCGTGGTCTTGCGCTTCTCCGCCAGGGATCGCGCCTGCTCCAGAAGCTTCTCGTCGATTGCCAGCGTCACATTCTTCATGGTCGCCTCCACATAATCACACAGGGCATATATGTGTGATTATGTGTAAAATGTCCATCTCTGCTATAGTCTCTTCAACTCGGTGACCGTCAGGTCGCTCGTGGCATTGCCGGTATTCAGCGTCGTCGCCGGCTCGAACATCAGCACGACCGGCTCATCGGTCAGCGAGCGCGGCCGGTGCTCGATGCCGCGCGGCACCACGATGAAGTCGCCCTCGCCGAGTTCCACCGGCCCGTCGCGGAAATCGATGGCGATCTTGCCGCGCAGCACCAGGAACGCCTCGTCCTCGTTCTCATGCGCGTGCCAGTCGAAACTCTTGCCGAATTTCGCGACCTTGGCCTGCGAGTCGTTGATGTCCCCGGCGATGTGCGGATCGAAGACCTTGGCGATCTTCTGGTCCGCGGCGGTAACGAGGTTGATCTTGCGGGGTGGCATCTAGTGGAACCGCTCAGCGACAAATCGAAATGTATCGTCGTTCACTTCCGCGACTTTGACATGCGAATTGATGTATAGACGTTGGTTCAACTCCTGAATCGGCGAACCTGAGCCAATTCGAGGCAACGCGGCAAAGTCGGCCTTTCTGAGCGGCCTCGTAGGTTGAAACCGATCAAACTCCGCAACAAAAGTGACTAGTCTGTTTCCTTTGGCGTTCCTACCAGCGTCCTGAGCTTCCGACGTGATGCGTCCCAAGGCTATGAGGCCCGATCCGCCAGACTTTTCATCGGTGAACCAAGCAACTTCATCACCAACGGCCGGCCTAGCATCTCTGTAAGCCCACTCAGTGAAGGTCGCATTCCTGACAGGCATGCTGCGGGTGTCAACAGGATGAGTCTTGAGAACGAAGGGCATTTCTTACCCCTTCACCGCCTTCACGATCTTCTGCGCCGCGTCGTCGAGATCGTCGGCGGAAATCACGTTCAGCCCGCTCTCGTTGATGATCTTCTTGCCGAGTTCGACATTGGTGCCTTCCAGCCGCACGACCAGAGGCACTTTCAGCCCGACTTCCTTGACCGCCGCGATCACGCCCTCGGCGATGATGTCGCATTTCATGATGCCGCCGAAGATGTTGACCAGGATGCCCTTCACGGCCGGGTCGGCGGTGATGATCTTGAAGGCGGCCGTGACCTTTTCCTTCGAGGCGCCGCCGCCGACGTCGAGGAAGTTGGCGGGCTCGGCGCCGTAAAGTTTTATGATGTCCATGGTGGCCATCGCCAGGCCGGCGCCGTTCACCATGCAGCCGATATTGCCGTCGAGGGCGACATAGGCGAGGTCGTATTTCGACGCCTCGATCTCCTTCTCGTCCTCCTCGGTGGTGTCGCGCAGCTCGACCACGTCGGGATGGCGGAACAGCGCATTGTTGTCGAACGACACTTTTGCGTCGAGCACGCGCAGCCGGCCGTTCTTCATAACGATCAGCGGGTTGACCTCGAGCAGGCTCATGTCCTTGTCGACGAAAGCCTTGTAGAGCGTCGGGAACACCATCCCGCCGTCCCTGGCCGCGTCGCCGTCGAGCTTAAGCGCTTCGTTGAGCGCCTTCACGTCATCGGCGGTCACGCCCGTCTCCGGATCGATGGCCACGGTGATGATCTTTTCCGGCGTGTCGTGGGCGACGGCCTCGATGTCCATGCCGCCTTCGGTCGAGACGACGAAGGCGATGCGGCCGACCGAGCGGTCGACCAGCAGCGACAGGTAAAGCTCGCGGTCGATATCGGCGCCGTCCTCGATGTAGAGGCGGTTGACCTGCTTGCCGGCCGGGCCGGTCTGCTTGGTCACCAGCGTGTTGCCGAGCATCTCGTTGACGTTGGCCACCACCTCGTCGACCGACTTGGCCAGCCGCACGCCGCCCTTGGCGTCGGGCGAAAGCTCCTTGAATTTTCCCTTGCCGCGGCCGCCGGCATGGATCTGGCTCTTCACCACATAGAGCGGGCCGGGCAGCGACTTGGCGGCCGCGGCCGCCTCGCTCGCCTTGAGGATCGCCACGCCGTCGGCGACCGGCAGGCCGAAACCCTTCAGAAGCTGCTTGCCCTGGTATTCGTGGATGTTCATGGCTTGAAACCCTTTTTAGGCGGCCAGATCGTTTCGCCGGCGGCGGCGATGCGATCCGCTTTCAGGAAATTCGTGGCGATATTTCGGAGAACGGGAAGATGCGCCGCAGCCTGGCCGTCCGCTGCGATCGTGACCTTCTCGCCGCTGATATGGCAAACCAGGATCATGCCTGCTTCCGGGCGCTTGCCAAAGCTGAATAAGGAGGCGGAAGCAAGACGCTTCGTGCCTCGCTCGGTCTCCACTTTGCTGGGATCAAACCGGACGATCACGCGGGCTTCGACCGGTCCAGCCGCATACCCATGGAACCGTGAGTCCCGTTTCGAAACCTCGACAAGGACATCCCTCAGGTCGGTCGCCACCACCTGGTAGTTGGTTTGATTCGACTTCGGCAGATAGAAGGCGACGCCCTCTGCGAGACTTACACCAGTGCTGTCGACAAACGCATCACAGGCACCCGCTGTCCGAGATGCGGCACGAACTTCGGTCACGAAAGCGCCGACGGCAAACGTGGCAGCCGAGAGGGATGCAGCAAACGCCAGCCATCGGACCCGGCTTCGCGAGCCGAGTTCCAATCGAGCAAGGGCGGGCGAGCACTGCACGCGACGGCCTCTCAGCCCTTCAGGCTGGGCGCGATGCCTTCGCAGGCCTCGCACAGGCCCTTCACGGCGGCGACCGATTTCTCGAACATGGCCTGCTCGGCCTTGTTGAAGTCGAGTTCGATGATGCGCTCGACGCCGCCGGCGCCGATCACCACCGGGACGCCGACATACATGTCCTTCACGCCGTACTGGCCCGACAGATAGGCCGCGCAGGGCAGCACGCGCTTCTTGTCCTTGAGGTAACTCTCGGCCATGGCGATCGCCGAGGCGGCCGGGGCGTAGTAGGCGGAGCCGGTCTTCAGCAGGCCGACGATCTCGCCGCCGCCCTTGCGGGTGCGCTCGACGATGGCGTCCAGTTTCTCCTGCGAAGTCCAGCCCATCTTGACCAGGTCGGGCAGCGGGATGCCGGCGACCGTGGAGTAGCGCACCATCGGCACCATGTCGTCGCCGTGGCCGCCCAGCGTCATGGCGCCGACGTCCTCGACCGAGACCTTGAACTCCTCCGAGAGGAAGTAGCGGAAGCGCGCCGAATCGAGCACGCCGGCCATGCCGACCACATGGCTCTTGGGCAGGCCCGAAAACTTCTGCAGGGCCCACACCATGGCGTCGAGCGGGTTGGTGATGCAGATGACGAAGGCGTTCGGCGCATATTTGCGGATGCCGGCGCCCACCTGCTCCATGACCTTCAAATTGATGCCGAGCAGGTCGTCGCGGCTCATGCCGGGCTTGCGCGGCACGCCGGCGGTGACGATGCAGACGTCGGCGCCCTCGATGCCGGCATAGTCGTTGATGCCGGTGTAGCTGGCATCGAAACCCTCGACGGTGGAGGACTGGGCGATGTCGAGGCCCTTGCCCTGGGGAATGCCCTCGGCGATGTCGAACAACACCACGTCGCCGAGTTCCTTGAGGCCGATCAGATGGGCGAGCGTGCCGCCGATCATGCCGGACCCGATGAGAGCGATCTTGCTGCGTGCCATTCGGAACGAACCCCTGTCTTTGAAACGTCGCGGAAAACGCGGTAGAAGCTGACGGGCCCGGAGAAAAGCCCGAACGTCGCGATGCCATAGACCCGACCGCTGTAATATTCAACCGATTATTTTGAGCCCAATACTTTCAATCGGTTAGATTGATTGGTATTTACGTAAACGTCAAAACTGTAACCACCGCGCGGCGGAGGAGCGGTCATGCCGGTCGAGTTCAGGCAGGTGCATCCCGGCGACGAGGCGCTGTTCGAGCGGATCGCCGACGACGTTTTCGACGCGCCGGTGAGGCCCGGCCGGCTGTCGGCCTATCTCGCCGCGCCCGGGCACATCATGATCGTGGCGCTCGACGACGGCGTCATCGTCGGCCAGGCGGCGGGCGTCGTGCATCGCCACCCCGACAAGCCGACCGAGCTTTATGTCGACGAGGTCGGCGTCGCGCCGGCCCGGCAGCGGCAGGGCATCGCCCGCCGCATGCTCGACGAGCTTTTCGCCATCGGCAGCTCGCTCGGCTGCGAGGAGGCGTGGGTCGGGACCGAGCCGGACAATGTTCCGGCGCGGCGGTTCTATGAGACGCGGCCCGAGACGGCAGAGCCGGCGCAGGATTTTGTGATGTATGTCTACGAGCTTTGACGGGTTGTTCGAAGGCAACGACTCGGATTGGAAATACTTGTCGGCTCCCTCGACGCAGCTCGAAACTGGCTTTGCGGCGCCGCCGAATAGGTTTTCTTCATCGGCTTTGGCTTCGCCACCTCCGAGGCCTGGATTCCCGACACTCTCCGCTCGCTCACGAGGTCGGGAATGACGACATCGATTGATGCCTGCGATAATCGTCAGCGTCCTTCCGCCGGTCGTCAACGTCGGCGATTGGCTGAAGCAGACCATAACTGTCGTCATTCCCGACCTCGTGAGCGAGCGATAGCGAGCGGAGAGTGTCGGAATCCAGGCCTCGGAGGTGGTGAAAGCCAAAGCCGATGAAGAACCTGCCACTTCGGAATGGGGCCGCCCGCTCATTGCGGGGTGGAATGCGATAGCCGTCGGTCGCGGGAGGGGTGTCGCCCTGAGTTTGTCGAGGGCGACAGTGAAGGTCGACACGTATTGCTACCCGAGTTAGGGAGCCGGGCTGGAGGGGACAGTTTACTTTCTTTCGGCAGAAAGGCCGCGGCGGTTCAGATGCCGCGCGGGCCGAAAAAAGTAAACTGTCCCCGGCGCTTGCGTCAGCTCGCCGCCGCCTGCAGTCCCGCGCCGGTGTGCCGCTCCGCCCAGTCCCGCAGCCAGTCCCTGCTCTGCATCTCGATCAGGCGCGAGGCCGTGCGGTCGAACTCGAAGGCTTCGGTCACGCCCGGACGGCCGGCATAGAGCTCGCCGGGCGGTGCGGCGGCGCTGAGGACCAGGCGGATGCGCCGGTCGTACAGCGTGTCGATCAGCAGAATCAAGCGCTTGGTCGGGTTGCGCAGGGTGGGGTCGAGCACCGGGATGCGGTCGATGAAGATGGTGGAATAGCGCGCGGCGATGGCGAGGTAGTCGCGGGCGCCCAGCGGATTTTCGCAGAGATCGGCGAAGCTGAAGCGGGCGGCCTCGCCACTCGCCGCCGGCACGGGAATCTCGCGGCCCTTGAGCGCGATGCTGTCGGGCGCGGCGCGCCGGCCATGCGTCATCGCCTCCCATGCCTCGTCCATCAGGCGGTCCGCCTCAGGCCCGAGCGGGGTGACGTAGACGGGCATGCGGCTGAGCTTTTGCATGCGGTAGTCGGTGTCTGAATCAAGGCTCGCCACGTCGGAATGCCGCTTCAGGATGTCGATGAAGGACAGGAACAGCGCGCGGTTCAGCCCGTCGCGGTAGAGGTCGTCGGGGGCGACGTTGGAGGTGGCGACCAGCACGACGCCGTTGGAAAACAGGGCCGAGAACAGCCGCGACAGCACCATGGCGTCGGCGATGTCGGTGACGGTGAACTCGTCGAAGCACAGAAGCTGGGTCTCGTCGGCGATCGCGCGCGCCACCGGCGGGATAGGGTCGTCCTCGCGGACCTTGCCTTCCTTGCGCGCCTGCCGGTGTTTTTGGATGCGGTCGTGCACCTCGGCCATGAAGTCGTTGAAATGCACCCGGCGCTTGCGGCGCATCGGCACCAGCGCGAAGAACAGGTCCATCAGCATGGTCTTGCCGCGGCCGACGCCGCCATGGATGTAGAGCCCCTTGACGCCGGAGGCTTCCGGCTTCCTGGCGAACAGCCAGCCGAGCGCGCTCGACTTGCGCGCCAGCCGCCTGGCGCCGAGCGCGTCGAGCAGGCGGTCGAGCGCCTTGACGATGCGCTCTTGCGCCGGATCGCGCGTCACCGCGCCGGTGTCGACCAGATGGTCGTAGCGCTGCCGCACCGTGACATGCGCCTGGATGCCGTCGCGCAGGTGCATGGTGTGGTCCTGGGGTATTCTGGATCAGCGGCTGAGCGAGATCGGCACGCCGCTTTCGGTCTGGCCGTCGAATTTTTCGCTGCCCGAGGAATAGAGCCGCGCCATCACGCCGCCGTTCTCGTCATAGAGCGACAACTGCTTGCCGGCGACGTTCCACGACTTCACGCCGTCGACCGGGGCGGGGCAGCGCAGCGGCCCGGCGCGGAAGCCGGAGCCGAACTTCGTCTGCGAGGTGGCGATCTTGCAGCTCTGGCCGGAGACGGCGACGTTCCAGACGCCGCCGACGGTGGACGGCGTCAGGTCGGGCGCGTTGGCGGGCGGCGCGGCGGGAGCGGCCGGGGTGGCGGCCGCCGTCTGGGCGGGCGGTGTCGTCGTCGGCGCCGTCGGGAACTGCGCGGGATTGGTCGGGGCCGAGGGCGGCGGCAGCGAGCCGGAGGTGACGGAGCCGGACGGCGCGGCCGGCAGCGGCTCGGGCCGGGTATCGACGGGCGATGATAGACGCGAACTCTGGCATCCGCTCAGCGCCAGCGCCGCAAACGCCGCCAACAGGACGCCTGTCCTTGAAAAAGTCATTCCCGACCTCCTGCGGAATCTCGACCGCATCACCCGATCACAGAAGCCGCCATTGCTGAAGCGATAATTGGGCGGAATTTCAACCGGTCGTGATTAACATACGGTTTCCGAGAGGATTCGTTGCAATAATGTCGCAATGCCGCCGCCGCGGGCGAGGGGCGGGACCGCGGCGGGAACAAAGCTTCGGCGCCGTCCGTTGATGCCCCCGAGCGGAGGCATCTTTCATGATCAAATGGATTCTCATTCTCCTGGTGGTCGCGGCGGTGGCCAGCCTGCTCGGCTTCCACACGCTGGCCGGCGCGGCGGCGACGGGCGCGCGCATCCTGATCGCCATCGTGCTCATCCTGTTCCTGCTGGTCATCCTCGGCGTCATCGCCATCGCCTGAGCGCGGGAACCCCCGGCGCACTGGTAATTCGCACGGCTTTCCGCCATATAGGCGCCAACCGCAGACGAGACGTTTGAACCCATGGCGCGCGCACCCTTCGCCAAGATGAACGGGCTCGGCAACGAGATCATCGTTGCCGACATGCGTTCGCGCGCCGACCGGGTGACGGCAACCGCGGCGGTGGCGCTCAACGCCGATGGGGCGACGAAATTCGACCAGATCATGGTGATCCACGACGCGCGCACGCCCGGCACCGACTGGTTCGTCGACATCCTCAACTCCGACGGCTCGTCGGCCCAGGCCTGCGGCAACGGCATGCGCTGCGTGGTGCAGGCGCTCGCCGCCGAGACCGGCCGAAAAGTGTTCACCTTCGAGACGGTGGCCGGCATCCTCAACGCCGAGGAGCATGCCGACGGCACCATTTCGGTCGACATGGGCAGGCCGAAATTCGGCTGGCGGGACATCCCGCTGGCGGAGGAATTCCGCGACACCCGCGCCATCGAGCTGCAGATCGGGCCGATCGACGCGCCGGTGCTGCATTCGCCCTCGGTTGTGTCGATGGGCAACCCGCACGCTATCTTCTGGGTCGACCGCGACGTCTGGTCCTACGAGCTCGACCGCTTCGGCCCGCTGCTCGAAAACCACCCGGTCTTTCCCGAGCGCGCCAACATCACCATCGCAGGGGTCACCGGGGCGGACCAGCTCACCATCCGCACCTGGGAGCGCGGCGCCGGGCTGACCAAGGCCTGCGGTTCGGCCGCCTGCGCTGCCGCCGTCGCGGCTGCGCGCACCCGCAGGACCGGACGCATCGTCTCGATCGTCGCGCCGGGCGGGCCACTGTCGGTGGAATGGCGCGACGACGATCATGTCGTGCTGACCGGCCCGGCCGAATGGGAGTTTTCCGGCAGCTTCGATCCCGCCACCGGCGCCTGGGCCCGCGACACGGAGAGCGCGGCCTGATGATGTGCTCGACTTGTACCCCCACCCCTGACCCCTCCCCTCAAGGGGGAGGGGGATTCGCCGGCATCTCCGTTCGGTGCAATTCAGCGACGGTTTCGCTCGGCATGGCGGCCGCAAAATTCCCATCCCCCTTGAGGGGAGGGGTCAGGGGTGGGGGTATCGCCGCTGGAAAGTCGAGCTGATGGCGCCTCTTCCCAAGGGCATAGACGTCGTCACCTTCGGCTGCCGTCTCAACACCTATGAGTCGGAAGTCATGCGGCGCGAGGCGGAGGCGGCGGGGCTGGGCGGGCTTGCCGGTGGCGCCGTCATCTTCAACACCTGCGCCGTCACCGGCGAGGCGGTGCGGCAGGCGCGCCAGGCGATCCGCAAGGCGCGCCGCGAGAACCCTGCAGCGCGCATCATCGTCACCGGCTGCGCCGCCCAGACCGATCCGGACAGCTTCGCCGGCATGGACGAGGTCGACCTCGTGCTCGGCAACGAGGAGAAGCTGAAGGCGCACAATTACCGGGCGCTGCCGGATTTCGGCGTCAATGATTTCGAGAAGGCGCGGGTCAACGACATCTTCTCCGTGCGCGAGACGGCCGGCCACATGGTCGACGCCATCGAGGGCAGGGCGCGCGCCTTCGTGCAGGTGCAGAACGGCTGCGACCACCGTTGCACCTTCTGCATCATCCCCTACGGCCGCGGCAATTCGCGCTCGGTGCCGATGGGCGCGGTGGTCGAGCAGGTGAAACGCCTGGTCGGCAACGGTTATGCCGAGGTGGTGCTGACCGGCGTCGACATGACCAGTTTCGGCGCCGATCTGCCCGGCGCGCCGAAGCTTGGGCGGCTGGTGAAGACGATCCTTCGCCAGGTGCCGGATCTCCGGCGGTTGCGGCTGTCGTCGATCGATTCCATCGAGGCCGATCCCGAGCTGATCGAGGCGATCGGCGGCGATCGGCGGCTGATGCCGCATCTGCACCTGTCGCTGCAGGCTGGCGACGACATGATTTTGAAGCGCATGAAAAGACGCCATCTGCGCGAGGATTCCATCCGGTTCTGCGCGGAAATCCGTGCAATCCGGCCGGAAATCGTGTTCGGTGCCGACATTATCGCCGGTTTCCCGACCGAGACCGAGGCGATGTTCGAGAATTCGCTGAAGATCGTCGAGGAGTGCGGCCTGACGCATCTGCACGTCTTCCCGTTCAGCCCGCGCAAGGGCACGCCGGCGGCGCGCATGCCGCAGGTCGACGGCGCGGCCATCAAGGCGCGGGCGGCGCGGCTGAGGGCGGCCGGCGCGGCGGCCTATCGGCGGCATCTGGATGCGCAGGTGGGCTCTACCCAGGAGATCCTGGTCGAGCGGCCGGGGCTCGGCCGCACCGAAGGGTTCACGCTTGCTGCGATCGATACCGGCGCGCCCGGCCAGATCGTGACGGCTGGGATTGCCGGGCATGACGGCGAGCGGCTGGTCGCGGCGGCGCCTGCCGCGCGCGCGGCCTGAGCAAGGCAAGGGCATGGCATTCGGATTCATCAAGAAGGTCTTTTCGTTCGGCAAGAAGCAGGTCGAGGAGCGGCCGGCCGAGGACGAGCCGCTGCCGCCGCTCAACCTCGATGCGCTGAAGCCCGACGCGACGCCTCCCTCCCCCTCGAGGGGAGAGTCGGTCGGCGAAGCCGACCGGGGCGGGGTCGCCGATGAAGCGCGGGACGCTTCTTCTGCGGCCGAGCCCGCGATCGAACCGGCCCCCCAACCCGAAACGCCAGCAGAGCCCGCAAAGCCGGAGCCGCCGAACGAACCGGACGTTCCGAGCCCGCCGGCAAAGCCGGAGATCCAGCCCGAACCGGTCAAGCCGGAAGTGGTGCCGGAGCCGGCTAGGCCGGACGTAGCGCCGGAACCGGCGAGGCCGGAGATACCGGCTCCGGCGGAGCCGGCGGTGCCGAGTGAGCCGGCCAGGCCCGAAGTGCCGCAAGAGCCGGTAACGCCCGAGGTGCCGGACGAGGTTGCGCCTGCCGAGGTTCCCGAGCCGCCGGCGGAAACGCCCCCGCCGAGCGCTGCCGAGGTTACCCCCTCTGGCCCTCCGGGCCATCTCCCCCTCGATGGGGGAGAGGACGCCGAGGCAGGCGCGACGCCCCCCTCCCCCTCGAGGGGAGGGTCGGTCGGCGAAGCCGACCGGGGTGGGGTAGCCGATGAAGCGCGGGACGCTTCTTCTCCCGTCGCCCGCGTTGCCGAAGAAGCGCCGAGCGCTGCCGAGGTTACCCCCTCTGGCCCTCCGGGCTTGCCGGGGGCCCCGATTGCTCCGCAATCTCCCCGGCCTTCTCGGCCGACGATCGAGCCCCCGGCTCGATCGGAAGATCGGCCTCGAAGCCCCCTCAAGGGGGGAGAGGACGCCGAGCCGGGCGCGACGCCCCCCTCCCCCTCGAGGGGAGGGTCGGTCGGCGAAGCCGACCGGGGAGGGGTTGCCGATGAAGCGCGGGACGCTTCTTCTCCCGTCGCACGCGTTGTCGAAGAGGCGCCGCGCGCTGCCGAGGTTACCCCCTCTGGCCCTTCGGGCTTGCCGGGGGCCCCGATTGCTCCGCAATCTCCCCGGCCTTCTCGGCCGACGATCGAGCCCCCGGCTCGATCGGAAGATCGGCCTCGAAGCCCCCTCAAGGGGGGAGAGGACGCCGAGCCGGCCGCCCCCGGAAAAGTCACCGTCGGCAAGGCGGTGGAGAAGAAGGCGGAGCCGGAGCCGGCCGCGCCGGCAGCCGAGCCGCGCAAAAGCTGGTTCCAGCGGCTGCGCGACGGGCTGTCGCGTTCGTCGCGCGAGCTGACCGGATCGATCGCCGGCATCTTCACCAAGCGCAAGCTCGACGAGGAGACGCTGGAGGAGCTGGAGGACGTGCTGATCCGCGCCGACCTCGGCATGGAGACGGCGCTGCGCGTCACCGACACGCTGGCTTCGTCGCGCTACGGCAAGGACGTCTCCGACGCCGAGGTGCGCGCCATCATGGCGCAAGAGGTGGAGAAGGTGCTGGGGCCGGTGGCGCGGCCGCTGGAGCTCGATCTCAGCCACAAGCCGCATGTCATCCTGGTGGTCGGCGTCAACGGCACCGGCAAGACCACGACCATCGGCAAGCTGGCCGCCAAGCTCAGCCAGGGCGGGCTGTCGGTGATGCTGGCGGCCGGCGACACTTTTCGCGCCGCGGCGATCGAGCAGCTGAAGATCTGGGGCGAGCGCACCGGCTCGCCGGTGGTGTCGTCGAAACTCGGGGCGGATGCGGCGGGCCTTGCCTGGGACGCCTTCGAGAAGGCGCGCGAAGCCGGCTCGGACGTGCTGATCATCGACACCGCCGGGCGGCTGCAGAACAAGGCCGAGCTGATGGCGGAGCTGGAGAAGATCGTGCGCGTGCTCGGCAAGCACGATCCGGAGGCGCCGCACACGGTGCTGCAGACGGTGGATGCGACCACCGGGCAGAACGCGCTCAATCAGGTCGAGATTTTCCGCAACGTCGCCGGCGTCAACGGGCTGGTGATGACCAAACTGGACGGCACGGCGCGCGGCGGCATCCTCGTCGCCATCGCGGCGAAACACAAGCTGCCGGTCTATTTCATCGGCGTCGGCGAGCAGGTTGACGATCTCGAGCCCTTCTCGGCCTGCGATTTCGCCAAGGCGATCGCGGGGGTAGGGTAGGAGATGCTTTTAGAACCCTCACACCTGCGCACCCCCTTCTGTCCTGCCGGACATCTCCCCCGCAAGGGGGGAGATCAGCCTTCGCTTCCGCTTTCGCCTGCCGTCACCGTTGCCGGAGAAGCGACTCGCCGAAATTGCGAATCTCCCCCCTTGCGGGGGAGATGTCCGGCAGGACAGAGGGGGGTGCGCAGGAGTGAGAGGTTTCCAGCAACGCCGTTGTCAGAGATTGAACCAAGCAAGCCATGAGCAAGCCCATCCTCGAACGCGACCCCTCCGACCCGCGCAAGAAGGAGATCAACCCGCTGCTGAAGCTCGTGCTGGAGCTCGGGCCGCTGCTGGTGTTCTTCTTCGCCAACACGCGGGGTGCGTGGCTGGTCGAACGGTTTCCGGCACTTGCCGAACTGGGCGGGCCGATCTTCGTCGCCACCGGCCTGTTCATGGTGGCGACCGCGATCGCGCTCGCCGTCTCCTGGGTGCTCACCCGCACGCTGCCGATGATGCCGCTGGTCTCGGGCATCGTCGTGTTCGTGTTCGGGGCGCTGACGCTGTGGCTGCAGGACGACGTCTTCATCAAGATGAAGCCGACCATCGTCAACACGCTGTTCGGGGTGGTGCTGCTCGGCGGGCTGGCCTTCGGCAAGTCGCTGCTCGGCTATGTCTTCGATTCCGCCTTCCGGCTCGACGCCGAAGGCTGGCGCAAGCTGACACTGCGCTGGGGGCTGTTTTTCCTGTTCCTGGCCCTTGCCAACGAGGTGGTGTGGCGGAATTTCTCGACCGATGCCTGGGTGGCGTTCAAGGTGTGGGGCATCATGCCGATCACCCTGCTGTTCACGCTGAGCCAGATGCCGATGATCATGCGGCATTCGCTCGAGGAGCCGCAGGGGCGGAAATAGGAGGAGGGGACGGTGGATTTCATCTCGACGCGCGAGGCGTTGCGGGCGCACTACAAACCGGCGTCGGAGCCGTCGCTGCGCAAGGAGCTGCGCGTTCTCGACGGCCATTGCCGCAATTTCATTGCCAAAAGCCCGTTCGTGCTGATCGGCTCGTCCGACGGCAACGGCAATGCCGACGTGACGCCGAAGGGCGACAGGCCGGGCTTCGTCGCGGTGCTCGACGACATCACGTTGGCCATCCCTGACCGGCCCGGCAACAACCGGCTGGACACGCTGGAGAACATCATCGCCAATCCGGCGGTCGGGCTGCTGTTCCTCATCCCCGGCATGAACGAGACGCTGCGCGTCAACGGCGAGGCGCGGATCACGCTGGACCAGGACCTACGCGAGACACTGGCGGTCGACGGCAAGGCGCCGCAGAGCGTCATCGTGGTGAAGGCGCGGGCGGTCTACATGCATTGCGCCAAGGCATTCCTGCGCTCCGACCTGTGGGCTCCGGAGAAATGGCCGCCGCGCGCCGGCATGCCGACGCTGGGCGAGATCCTCAAGGATCAGCTGGCGCTGGCCGAAAGCGCCGAGCAGACCGACCGCTGGCTCGACAACGCGTATCGCGAGTCGATGTGGTGAGCGGCTGCTCAGCCATGCGGATCGGGTAAGTCTTTGTAAAGACGCTATGCGCGGACGGCATTGCTGCGTTGCAACATACGATGTTGCAGTGCACGCAAATCATGCCAATATAGCAGTGCGAAGGGAGGACCAATTTCGACCGCCGAGAGGCGGTCCAGCACAGGGACCTCGCACATGTTTTCCACTCTGATCAACACCACGCGTGACCGCATCGCCAAGCGCCGCCATTACAACCGGCTGGTCGACGAGATCATGGGCATGACCTCGCGCGACCTCGCCGACATCAACGGCAGCCGCGCCGACATGCTCCAGCACGCCTATCGGGAAGTCTACGGCAAGTAAGCCGGCCCCATGTAGCAGTGCGTAAGCGGCCGCCGGGCAACCGGCGGCCGCTTTTTGTCGCCCGTTGTCAGGAAAAGGCGGTCGCACGGGAATTCTGGAAGATCCGCGCGTCCGACACCCCCACCCCTAACCCCTCCCCTCAAGGGGGAGGGGGATCTTGCGGCCGCCATGCCGAGCGAAATCGTCAACGTTTGGCGCCTGGCAGAGCTGCAAGCCGGTCTCCCTCCCCCTTGAGGGCACGGGTTAGGGGCGGGGGTAAACCCACATGCGATTGCCCTGCCTTCGGGAAGGGTTATTGCGCCGCCAGCGCCTTCTCGATCTCCGGCAGCAGCAGGGCCTGGGCGCTCTGTGCGGTGAGCGGGCCGACATGCTTGTAGAGGATCTTTCCGTCGCGCCCGACCACGAAGGTCTCGGGCACACCGTAGACGCCCCAGTCGATGGCGGCGCGGCCGCTGCTGTCGGCGCCGACGGCCGAGAACGGGTTGCCGAGGTCGCCGAGGAAGCGGCGGGCGTTCTCCGGCTGATCCTTGTAGTTCAGGCCGGCGATGGCGAAGCGCTTGTCCTCGGCCAATGCCATCAGGATCGGGTGCTCCTCGCGGCAGGGGCCGCACCAGGAACCCCAGACATTCACCAGCGTCACCTTGCCGGGAAAGGCGGAGGAGTCCAGCCCCGGCAGGCCGAGGCCCTCGACCGGCGGCAGGCTGGTCTCGGGTGCCGGCGCGCCGATCAGCGCCGACGGCACCGCCGCGATGTCGCGGCCCGACATCAGCTGCACGAAGAACAGCGCCGCCAGCGCCAGAAAAATCGCCAGCGGCAGCACCGCCCACAGCACATGCGGACGTTTCGGCTGGGCCTCCCCGGCTTCGGGGATGCCGGTCCTTTCGGCGCTCACGATGCGCTCCTGTCGGAACGCCGGCGGATGCCGCTCGCCTCCAGCTCCGCCAGCTCGCGCCGGCGGGCGCGGCCGTCGAGCAGGATCCAGCCGATCAGGCCGGCCAGGCCGGCGATCGAGGCCGCATAGGCGGCGGTGACATAAAGCGCATGCGCGGACATTTTTTTGCCGCTCCAGATAGGTTCGTGCGTCCTTCGAGGCTCGCCCGCAGATGATTTGCTCTTATCGCCGGCGTCGGGCCGGCCCGCACCTTGTATCAGCGAAATGGTGTATTTGTGGGCGGGCCCGCAAAACGCGTCGCAAGCCTGCCGTTGCCCTTGAGGGCGAGCCTCGGAGGACGCACCACCCTAGCTTTTCCCGGCCGCACCGACAATTCGCGCAAGGTGCGGCCAATCGCGGCGCTCAGTCGGCATGCCGCAAGGCGGCGGCGGCGGCAAGCGGACCGACCACGGCGGAAAACAGGGTGATGGCGCACAGGATGAGGAAGGGCGGCAGGAACGGCGCCGGGTCGGCGATGGCGCCGTAGGTGGCCGAGACGCCGAAGATCAGCGCCGGGATGGCGAGCGGCAGCACCAGCACCGAGATCATCAGCCCGCCGCGCGGCAGGGCGACGGCGACCGCCGCACCGGCGGCGCCGATGAAGGTGATGGCCGGCGTGCCGACCAGAAGCGTGGCCAGCGCGGCGGCGAGGCCGGCGGGCTCGACATTCATGAACAGGCCGAGCAGCGGCGAGGCGACGGCCAGCGGCAGCACGCTCGCCGTCCAGTGGGCGAGGCACTTCACCAGCACGGTCAGCGCCAGCATGTGGCGCTCGTCGGCGAGCACCAGCAGGTCGAGCGAGCCGTCCTCGCGGTCGGCCTGGAACAGCCGGTCGAGGCCGAGCAGCGAGGCGAGCAGCGCGCCGATCCAGACGATCGCCGGGCCGATGCGGGCGAGCAGGTCGAGGTCGGGGCCGATGCCGAAGGGGATGGTCGCCACCACGGCGAGGAAGAAGACGATGCCGGTGAGCGCGCCGCCGCCGGCGCGGATGCCCAGACGCAGGTCGCGGAGGAAGAGGGCTAGCATGGGCGGGGCGAGTGATCGATCGCGAGGAAAGGCCTGCGTTTCTTCGCACCCCCCTCTGTCCTGAGCCTGTCGAACAGGCCGGACATCTCCCCCGCAAGGGGGGAGATCGGCAGCTTCTTTGCCAGCGCCCTCCCTGCAACGTTGGCGATTGGCGAAGGCAAAGATGACAGCCGATCTCCCCCCTTGCGGGGGAGATGTCCGGCCCGTTCGACAGGCTCAGGACAGAGGCGGGTGCGAAGGGGCGCAACGCTCCAGAACGTCATCACGTCTCCCCCATCCGCAACTCCGCCGCCCCCTGCAGCCCGAGCGGCAGGTGCGTGGCGGCGATGATCAGGCCGCCGTCGCGTCGATGCGCCGCCATCAACTCCCCGAACCGCGCCTCGGACGCTGCGTCAAGCCCGGCGGTCGGCTCGTCGAGCAGCCAGACGGGGCGATGGGCGACGAGCAGGCGGGCGATTGCCGCGCGGCGCTTCTGGCCGGTCGACAGCACGGCATAGGGCAGGTGGCCGAGCCCGCCGAGGCCGACCTGTTCCAGGGCGTCGTCGACCGGGCTCAGCGGCGCGCCGAGGAAATCGCGCCAGAAGCCGAGATTTTCGGCGACCGTCAGCGCCGTCTTCATGGCGTTCTGGTGGCCGAGATAGTGGCAGGCGGAGGCGACCGTCGGGAAGCTCTCCGTCGCGTCGAAGACGAGGCGGCCACGGGCGGCCGGAAGCAGCCCCGCGACGATGCGCAGCAAGGTGGATTTGCCGGAGCCGTTGGGGCCGCTGACGACCAGGGCGTCGCCGGCGCCCAGCGCAAAGGAAACGTCCGAAAAAACCATCTCGCCGCCGCGCTCGCCGCTGAGTTCTTCGGCGGTCAGCCGCATCGGTTTCCTTTCGCCGAAAGTCTGATCACGGCCGCTTCGCGGCGCAGCAAAATTGCCGATTCCGTCTCTAGAACTATTCCAGGAATTTCTCTATATGCGGGATACCAACCCCAGCGGTCGGGGAAGGCAACCTTTTTATGTGCCGGACCAGCGCCCGAGCCGTTCTCCACGGCCCTCCGGGCGCTTGGGAGCGGACAGCGGAAATGGCCGTACCCGCACCTTTGCGCGTGATTGCATGCCCATCGGAGTCCGTTCCCTCGAAGGCAGAACAGACTAGATGGGGTCATCCGTGTCCAAATCTCTCGACAGTTTCAACTGCCGCCGCACCCTGACCGCGGGCGGGGCGGACTATGTCTATTACAACCTGATCGAGGCCGAGAAGAACGGCCTCGCCGGCGTCTCGCAGCTTCCCTATTCGATGAAGGTGCTGCTGGAAAACCTGCTGCGCAACGAGGACAGCCGCTCCGTCACCAAGGAGAGCATCCAGGCGGTCGCCGGCTGGCTGACCGACAAGGGCACCGCCGGCGTCGAGATCGCCTATCGGCCCGCGCGCGTCCTCATGCAGGACTTCACCGGCGTCCCGGCGGTGGTCGACCTGGCGGCGATGCGCGACGGCCTGGCTTCGCTCGGCGGCGACCCGCAGAAGATCAACCCGCTGGTGCCGGTCGACCTTGTCATCGACCATTCCGTCATCGTCGACGAGTTCGGCACGCCGATGGCGTTCGCCCGCAACGTCGAGCTCGAATACGAGCGCAATCAGGAGCGCTACAAGTTCCTGAAATGGGGCCAGCAGGCGTTCCGCAATTTCCGCGTGGTGCCGCCCGGCACCGGCATCTGCCACCAAGTCAACCTCGAATATCTCGGCCAGGTGGTGTGGACCAACAGCGAGGACGGCGAGACGACCGCCTACCCGGACACCTGCGTCGGCACCGATTCGCACACCACCATGATCAACGGCCTCGGCGTGCTCGGCTGGGGCGTCGGCGGCATCGAGGCGGAGGCGGCCATGCTCGGCCAGCCGGTGTCGATGCTGCTGCCAGAAGTGATCGGCTTCCGCCTGACCGGCAAGCTCAAGGAAGGCGTAACCGCCACCGACCTGGTGCTCACCGTCACGCAGATGCTGCGCAAGAAGGGCGTGGTCGGCAAGTTTGTCGAGTTCTTCGGCCCCGGCCTCTCCAACATGACGCTGGCCGACCGCGCAACGATCGGCAACATGGCGCCGGAATACGGCGCGACCTGCGGTTTCTTCCCGGTCGATGCCGAGACGGTGCGCTATCTCACCATGTCCGGCCGCTCGGAGGCGCGGATCGAGCTGGTGGAGGCCTATTCGAAGGCGCAGGGCATGTGGCGCGACGCCTCGTCGGCCGACCCGGTGTTCACCGACCTGCTGGAACTCGATCTCGGCGAGGTGGTGCCGTCGATGGCCGGCCCGAAGCGCCCGGAGGGCCGCGTGGCGCTGGAGGGCATCGCCGCCGGCTTCGCCGCGGCGATGGAGAAGGAATACAAGAAGACGGTCGACGTTCATAAGCGCTACGCGGTCGAGGGCGAGGATTTCGACCTCGGCCATGGCGACGTGGTGATCGCGGCGATCACGTCCTGCACCAACACCTCCAACCCGTCGGTACTGATCGGCGCGGGGCTGCTGGCGCGCAATGCCAATCGCCTCGGCCTCAAGCAGAAGCCGTGGGTGAAGACGTCGCTGGCGCCGGGTTCGCAGGTGGTGGCGGAATATCTGGAGAAGTCGGGCCTGCAGAAGGAGCTCGACCAGATCGGCTTCAACCTGGTCGGCTTCGGCTGCACCACCTGCATCGGCAATTCCGGCCCGCTGCCGGCACCGATCTCGAAAACCATCAACGACAAGGGCCTGATCGCCGCCGCGGTGCTGTCGGGCAACCGCAACTTCGAGGGCCGCGTCTCGCCCGACGTGCAGGCCAACTATCTCGCCTCGCCGCCGCTTGTGGTGGCGCACGCATTGGCCGGCACGGTGACCAGGGACCTCACCACGGAGCCGCTCGGCGAGGATCGTGACGGCAAGCCGGTCTTCCTCAAGGACATCTGGCCGACCACCGCCGAGATCCAGGAGTTCATCGAGAAGAACGTGACGCGCGAGCTGTTCGCCCGCAAATATGCCGACGTGTTCAAGGGCGACGACAACTGGCAGGAGGTCAAGGTGCCGGAAGGTCAGACCTATGCCTGGGACGACCAGTCGACCTATGTGCAGAACCCGCCCTATTTCGCCGGCATGCACCGCAAGCCCGGCGCTATCGGCACGATCCAGGGGGCGCGCATTCTCGGCCTGTTCGGCGACAAGATCACCACCGACCACATCTCGCCGGCGGGCTCGATCAAGGCGGCGTCGCCGGCCGGCAAGTATCTCACTGACCACGGCGTCGGCGTCGCCGACTTCAACCAGTACGGCACGCGGCGCGGCAACCATGAGGTGATGATGCGCGGCACCTTCGCCAACATCCGCATCCGCAACCACATGCTGGGCGAGAACGGCCGCGAGGGCGGCTATACCATCCACTATCCCTCCAAGGAGGAGATGTCGATCTACGACGCGGCCATGCTCTACAAGCAGGAGGGCGTGCCGCTGGTGATCTTCGCCGGCATCGAATACGGCAACGGCTCGTCGCGCGACTGGGCCGCCAAGGGCACCAACCTGCTCGGCGTGAAGGCAGTCATCGCCCAGTCGTTCGAGCGCATCCACCGCTCCAACCTGGTCGGCATGGGCGTCATCCCCTTCGTCTTCGAGGAGGGAACCTCATGGGCCTCGCTCAACCTGAAGGGCGACGAGACGGTGACCATAGACGGGCTGGAAACGATCCGGCCGCGCCAGAAGATGGTGGCCAAGGTGACCTTCGCCGACGGCACTGTGAAGCAGGTGCCGATCCTGTGCCGCATCGATACGGTCGACGAGCTCGACTATTTCAAGAACGGCGGCATTTTGCAGTACGTGCTGCGCGACCTGGCGGCCTGACGGCCGGGCTTCGCAGGGCCACTATCAGCCCGCGGATGCGAGACGCGTCCGCGGGCTTTCTTCTGTCCGCTCCGGCTTGCCGTAGCGGGCGACGGCCATCAGCACGACGCCGAGCATCAGGCCGTTGAGCACATGCCAGAGGAAATGCGTGCCGAGCGGGAAGCCGCCGCAGACGACGGGGTCGACCATCCGGCAGGTGACGGAGACGACGAAGATGCCGGCGGCGGCGATGTTGTACCAGCCGGCCGGGCTGCCGGCCCTGACCGCCACGATGCCGAAGAAGATCAGCGCCAGGAAAGGCGGAAGGTATCCGGTCGAGCCGTTGCTGGCCTCGCGCAGCCAGTCCGGCACCATGGCCGTGGCGGCACCGACGACGAGGTAGAAGCCGAGGAAGAGGGCGAGCGCGGCCGGCCAGGAGAAGCCGGCGAATCGCCTGAGCGTGAACAGCGTATAGGCAAGGGTGAAGCCGGCGATCGGCAGGATGTCGGCCCATTTGGTGAGCTCGGTGGCGAAGGTATGGAAAAGCGTCGAGCCTATGCCGATCGCCACGACCCACCAGGCGAGCACGGCGGCGAAGGTGCCGGCGCCGTGCCTGCTTACGGCATGGACGCCCCACAGGCCTGCCGCTATGAAAGCGAGATTGCTCAGGGCGTTGACGGGTTCGGACCAGAATTCCGGGCCGGTGCGCTCGCAATAAAGATCGATATGCGCGAAAAGAGCCGAGTCCATCCGCCTGCCCCTTCTCTCACCGCAACGTGACTTCCCGTTGAGATGCCCATCTGCCTATTGTTTGGTGAACAAAAAGATAAGCCGGTTCCACCGGCGAGACGTTCTGGAACCGCCATGACGCGCGAAAAACTGACCAGACGGGCGGCGTGCGCGCTCATGGCATTTGCCTGGACGGCCTTGTCAGGCCGGGCTCTGGCCGCCGAATCGCGCAAGCCGCTCGGGGTCGTCGAACTCTTCACCAGCCAGGGCTGCAAGTCCTGCCCGCCGGCCGACGCGCTGTTCAGCGAGCTGGTCAGGAAAGGCGAGGTGGTGGCTCTGGCCTACCATGTCGACTACTGGGACTATCTCGGCTGGCGCGACACGCTGGCCAAGCCGGAAAACACGGATCGGCAGCGCGACTATGGCCGCGCGCTCGGCGTCCGCTCGGTCTATACGCCGCAGGCGGTCATCAACGGCCGCACGCATGTGAACGGCGCCAAGCGCGCCGCCGTGCTCGGCACGCTCGACACGCTGCGCCGCGCCGGCAAGGGCCTCTCGGTCGACCTCAAGGCGACCCAGGAAGGCGAAAGCATCGTGATCGAGACGGGAAGCGGACCGATCTATAGCAAGGCGCATCTGGTGCTGGTCTTCTACGAGGACGCCAAGCCCGTCGCCATCGAGCAGGGCGAGAACGGCGGCAGCACCATCACCTACTGGAACGCCGTCACCGACGTGCAGACGGCCGGCGTGTGGAAGGGCAAGTCGACGCGCTTCGAACTGCCGATGAGCGAGATCGCCAAGAAGAGCGGCAGCGTGGCGCTGCTGCAGTCCGTCAACAAGGACGGGCTGCCCGGGCCCATCCTCGGTGCCACGGTCATCCGCAGCCCCGACGGGCCGTCGATGAAATAGGAGGCGCGGGAGCAAGAGTGGACAGGAGGGACAGATCGCCCAACGATGGCGGGCAGGGCGCCTGATCCGGCGGCCGCAAAAAACCGGTGTCAGCAAGAGCGCCGGCACCGGCTTCAAATTCTGGTGAAATCACTCGGCCATTCGTGGCCGAGGTTGGTTCGATCCGACGCGGGCCCGTGGGCGGGGGGCTTGGGGTTACGAGCCGGTGCCGGACCGAACCGTCTCAGGCAACGGGGCTACAGTCGGCGGACATTGGGGCGTCAGCTTGTGCAAAAAATGGCGGGAATGTGGCGATTCTTCACCAATCATGTCTTTGTGAAACAATTTGTGATTAGAATTGATTTTGCGTGAGAGAGGTTTCGTTAAGGGGTTCGGCGCCTTGCAATTTGCCGGCGAACGCGCCACGCTTGGTCGCATAATTGTCACGAAAAGGCAGGTGCGGATGAGCGATCGCAGCGGAATGGAGGGTGGGGACGAATCCGCAATACTGATCCCGCTGCACGAGGCCAGGCGCGAACGGCTCGACATCCCCGTCGCTTTCGACCGCCGCGAGCTCGACCAGATTCTGAGGCTCTACGGCCGCATGGTCGCCGCCAACGAGTGGCGCGACTACGCCATCGACCATCTGCGCGAGCGGGCCGTCTTCTCGGTCTACCGCCGCGCCCACGACCTGCCGCTGTTCCAGATCGTCAAGGACCCGCGCCTTGCCCGCAAGCAGGGCATGTTCTCCGTCGTGGCGGCGAACGGCGCGGTGCTGAAGCGCGGTCACGAGCTCGGCCGCGTGCTGGGCGTGTTCGACAGCAAGCTCAGGCTGGTCGGGGCGTAGGCAGGGCAGTAGGGCAGTAGGGCAGTAGGGCAGTAGGGGCAGTAGGGCAGTAGGGCAGTAGGGCAGTAGGGCAGTAGGGCAGTAGGGCACATCTGCTCCCGGCCGTGATCGTGATATTCGCCCAAGAGAAAGCTGGCCGCTCGCAAAGCCATTGACCCCTCGTGAGTTCGCGGTCCCCTCCTACTGCCCTACTGCCCTACTGCCCTACTGCCCTACTGCCCTACTGCCCTACTCTCCCGAAACCGCCGCTCCGGCCATGACTGCGGATCCGGTCCGGCCGTCGCTCCGCCGTTCAGCGCAAGCTGCATGAACACCGTGTCGAGCCAGCGGCCGTGCTTGAAGCCCGAGCCTTCGAGTTTGCCGGAGTGGCGGAAGCCGAGCTTCTCGTGCAGCCGCACCGAGGGGCTGTCCGGCCGGCCGTCGCCGATCACGGCGATGATCTGGCGGAAGCCGAGCGCCTCGCAGCGGCCGATCAACTCCTTCAGCAGCAGAGCGCCGAGACCTTGCCCCTTGGCCTGCGGGGCGATGTAGATCGAATCCTCGACGACGAAGCGGTAGGCCGGGCGCGGCCGGAACGGTCCCGCATAGGCATAGCCGGCGAGACCGTCCGGCGTCTCGGCCGCCACATACGGATAGCCGCCGGCCTTAAGGGCGGCGAAGCGCGCGGCCATCTCGTCGCGCGTCGGCGGCTCCAGCTCGTAGGATGCCGTGCCGTTGGCGACGGCGTCGGCGTAGATGTCGGTGATGCGGTCGAGGTCGGCTTCGGCGGCGTCGCGCAGGACAATACTGCTCATGATCTAGGCACTCTCCGGGGATGCCTACGGATAGAGCGGCTTTTTCCAAAAGAAAAGGGCGACCCGCGGGCCGCCCTTTGGTCCAGTCTCGTTCGGCTGGCGCTTATTCGCGGTTGCCGAGAAACGACAGCAGGAAGGAGAACAGGTTGATGAAGTCGAGGTAGAGCGTCAGCGCGCCCATGATGGCCTTGCGGCCGGCGACGAGAACCTCGTCACCCTCGAAATACATCTCCTTGATCTTCTGCGTGTCGTAGGCGGTCAGGCCGGCGAACACCAGCACGCCGATCGCCGAGATGGCGAACTGCAGGGCCGGCGAGGCCAGGAAGATGTTCACCACCATGGCGATGACGAGGCCGATGACGCCCATGAACAGGAACGTGCCCCAGCCGGTCAGGTCGCGCTTGGTGGTATAGCCGAACAGCGACAGCGCGCCGAAGGCGGCGGCGGTGATGAAGAAGGTCTGGGTGATGCTCTGCGCCGTGTAGACCAGGAAGATCGACGACAGCGACAGGCCCATCAGCGCGGCGAAGATCCAGAACGAGGTCTGGGCGGCCGAGATGCTCAGCGTATGCACGCGGGCGCTCAGGAAGAACACCATGCCGAGCGGCGCGAGCATGACGACCCACTTCAGCGGCGAGCCGTACAGCGCGACGCCGAGCGAGGTCAGCATCTTGCCGTTGCCGAGCGTGGCGACCGCCGCGGACGGATCGTTGGTGGTGGCCAGCATCATGGTGCCGAGGGCGGCGATGCCGGTGATCGCGAGGCCCAGCGCCATAAGGTTGTACACCTTGAGCATGTAGGCGCGCAGGCCCTCGTCGATGGCGGCGTCTGCGCGGGCACCCGCAGCGACGCGCGCCTGATAGTTGCGAAGGTCAGCCATAGATTTCCTCTGTTGCTTCTGCCCCGTCGGGTGTCGGGCGCTCGCGCCCAGGCGCCGCTGGCGGGACTCCAGCATGCCTGTGGCGGAATATGATGCGTCTCGCGCGCGAGGACAAGACCTGTTGCGGGCGGAAACGCTACGTGAGGTTACGATTTTCTACGATCTCATACGAAATTGATGGGCCTCGCTGCGCGAGGCAGGCAGTAGGGCAGTAGGGCAGTAGGGCAGTAGGGCAGTAGGGCAGTAGGGCAGTAGGGCAGTAGGGCACATCTGCTCCCCGGCCGTGATCGTGACATTCGCCCAAGAGAAAGCCGGCCGCTCGCAAAAGCCATTGACCCCCTCGTGAGCTCGCGGTTCCCTCCTACTGCCCTACTGCCCTACTGCCCTACTGCCCTACTGCCCTACTGCCCTACTGCCCTACTGCCCTACTGCCCTACTGCCCTACTGCCCTACTGCCCTACCGCCCTACCGCCTACAGTTCCCGCAACACCGGCGCCGCCTTGTGCCCGAGCACCCGCCAGGTGCCGATCAGGCCGATGCCGACGGTGAGCACCAGCGCGATCGCCACGGTCGACACGGCCACCGCCGGCGAGAAACTGGACGGCAGGGTCATCACCCTGGTCACCACGAACCACGCCGCCACGCCGCCGGCGACCAGCGCGAAGACGGCGGTGGCCAGGCCGATCAGCATGTATTCGAGCGAGAAGGCGGCGATCAGCGTGCGCCGCGTGGCGCCGAGCGTCTTCAGCACCACGGCGTCGTGGATGCGCGCGCGGTTGCCGGCGGCGAGCGCGCCGGCAAGCACCAGCACGGAGGCGAGCAGGGCGACGCTTGCCGCGGCGCGGATCGCCGTGCCGAGCTGCGCCACCAGCCGGTTGACGATGTCGAGCGCGTCCTTGACCCGGACCGTGGTGACGGCCGGATAGGCGCGGGTGACCTGGTTCAGCACCTGCGCCTCCTCGGCCAGCGTGGCGTCGGGCGCCATCAGGGTAGCGAGCCAGGCATGCGGCGCGCCGGCGAAGGTGTTGGGCGAGAACACCATCACGAAGTTGATGCCCATGGATTCCCACTGCACGTCGCGCAGGCTGGCGATCCTTGCGGTGATGTTGCGGCCGAGCACGTTGACCGTCACCGTGTCGCCGATCTTCAAGCCGAGCTGGCCGGCTTCTTCCGAGGAGAACGAGACCAGCGGCTCGCCGGCGTAGTCCCGCGGCCACCAGGCGCCGGCGCTGAGCGTCGCGTTCTCCGGAATATTCGCCGCATAGGTGATGCCGCGGTCGCCGCGCAGCACCCAGGCGCCCTCCGGCGGCACCGTGATCTTCTGCACGTCGACGCCGTTCAGCGCCATGACGCGGCCGCGTAGCATCGGCACCCGCACCAGCTTGCCGTCCGGCGCCAGCCCGGTGACCAGACTGGAGAAGGCGTCGACGTCGGCCGCCTGGATGTCGACGAAGAAGAAGTTCGGCGCCTGCTCCGGCAGGCTGCCGGAGATCTGGCGCCGCAGGTCGCCGTCGATCAGCGCCAGCGTCACCAGCAGGGTCAGGCCGAGGCCGAGCGACAGCACGACAGAGGGCGTCAGCGCGCCGGGGCGGTGGATGTTGCCGACGGCGAGCCGCAGCGCGGTGGAGCGCAGCCGCGGCGCCCGGCGCGCCAGCCATTGCACGCCGAGGCCGACGCCGCGCAGCACGATGAAGGCGGCCACGGCGGCGCCGACGAAGATCGTGGCGATGCGACGGTCGGTGGCGAACCAGATGGACAGCGCCGCAAGCAGGACGGCGATGCCGATCGCCAGCGCCACATAGGGCCAGCGTGGAAGACCGCGGCCGCCGATCCCCATCTCGCGGAACAGGGCCGTCGCCGGCACGGCGCGGGCGCGCCCCAGCGGCAGGACGGCGAAGGCAAGCGTCACCAGCACGCCGAAGCCGGCGGCCAGCGCCAGCGCGCCGGGATAGACGCCGCCCTCGGCCGGCACCGGGATGAAGGAGGAAAGGGCCGCGCTGGCGGCGAAGGGCATGAGCGCGGCGAGCGCCAGGCCGATGACGACGCCGAAGCCGGCGATGATCAGGATCTGCGCGAGATAGAGCGCGAAGACGAAGCCGCCGGAGGCGCCGAGGCTCTTGAAGGTGGCGATGACGCCGCGCTTGCCGTCGAGATAGGCGCCGACCGCGTTGGCCACCCCGACGCCGCCGACCACCAGCGCCGTCAGCCCGACCAAAGTGAGGAACTGCGAAAAGCGCTCGATGTTGGAGGAGAGCGCCGGGGCCGCGCTGGTGCGGGTGCGGATGCTCCAGCCGGCTTCCGGGAATTTTTCGGCCGCCTCGGCGCGGATCGCGGCAAGGTCGGCCTCGCCGCTGCCGGCGGGCAGGCGGACCTTGTACTGGTGCTCGACCAGGCTGCCTGGCTGCACCAGGCCGGAGGCGCGCAGGCCCTCCAACGAGACCAGAAGCCGGGGGGCGAAGCCAAAACCGTCGGAGATGGCGTCGGGCTCGGAGGCGAGCACGGCGCGCAGCTCGAAGGTGGCGCCGCCGAGCTTGATGCGGCTGCCCGGCTCGAGGCCGAGCCGCTCGAACAGGAGATCGGCCGCGGCGGCGCCGTAGACCCCGTCCTCTTCGGCGAACAGATCCGGCGCGGGCAGGGCGGGCCGGGTGACGAGCGTGCCGTAGAGCGGATAGGCGGCGTCAACCGCCTTGGCCTCGACCAGGGCCTGGTCGGAGCCGTCCTCCAGGCGCGCCATCGAACGCATGCCGGCGCTGACGGCCAGCGTGCCGAGCCTGTCGAGGAAGGCGCGCTCGTCTGGCGTCGCCTCGCGCTGGTTGAGGGCGAAGCGGATGTCGCCGCCGAGCAGCGCCTGGCCCTCGGTGGCGACGCCGGACGAGATCGCCTGCGCCACCGAATTGACGCCGCCGATCGCGCCTACGCCGAGCGCGATGCAGGTGAGGAAGATGAGGAAGCCGGAAAGGCCGCCGCGCATCTCGCGCAGCGCGAAGCGGAGCGCGAGGCGGAAGGAGCGCAAGATGCTCATGCGGCAGCGCCCCTTTGCGGAATTGCAGGCGCCCTACGTTGCCCCCCTCTGTCCTGCCGGACATGTACCACAAACAGCAAGGAATTCGGTCGCGTCGTACCCCCACCCCTAACCCCTCCCCTCAAGGGGGAGGGGGACCGGCGTGCGTCTCCGCCAAACGCCAATCGTCGACGGCTTCGTGTGGCATGGCGGCCGCAAAGTTCCCCTCCCCCTTGAGGGGAGGGGTTAGGGGTGGGAGTAATTCCGTATGCGATTGCCCCACCTCCTGGGGGAGATGTCCGGCAGGACAGAGCGCGGCATTCGCCTGCCGGCGTCCGGTCAGGCATTGGCGCTGACCAGGTGGGGGCGCTCGGCTTCCGTCTCGATGCGCCCCGAGCGCATGGCGATCTGGCGCGAGCAGCGGGCGGCAAGCGCCGGGTCGTGGGTGACCAGCACCAGCGTGGTGCCGCGCTCGCGCGCTTCCGAGAACAGCAGGTCGGCGATCTGGCGGCCGGTCGCCTGGTCGAGATTACCGGTCGGCTCGTCGGCGATGAGGATGCGCGGGGAGGGCGCCAGCGCGCGGGCGATCGCTACGCGCTGCTGCTCGCCGCCGGAAAGCTCGCCGGGATAATGCGTCAGCCGCTCGCTGAGGCCGACCGCGGCGAGCTCGCGCCTTGCGGCGGCGAACGGATCGGCATGGCCGGCCAGCTCCAGCGGCACGGCGACGTTCTCCAGGGCGGTCATATTGGGGATCAGGTGGAAGGACTGGAAGACGATGCCGATGGTGCGGCCGCGGAAGGCGGCGATCTCGTCCTCGCTGCGGCCGTTGAGCAATTGCCCGGCGATCTTGACCGTGCCGGAATCGACGCTTTCCAGCCCCGCCAGCACCATCAGCAGCGTCGACTTGCCGGAGCCGGACGGGCCGACGATGCCGGCGGTCTCGCCGGCGGTCACGTCGAGGCTGATCCCTTTCAGCACGTGAACGGACGAAGCACCTTCGCCGAGAGTCAAGGAAACGTCGCGAAGTTCGATGACGGCTTCTGCGGTCACGGTTTGGTCCTATATGGAGGCGAGGATTTCAGGCGCGTTTTCGTCATATGGGCTTTAAGGCATGGCTTTCAAACGGTTCATCCTTTCCGCGGCAGCATTGGTGGCGGCAGCCATGATGACAATCGGCGGCGCGGCGGCCGAGCCGCGCCAGATCGTCGCGTTCGGCGACAGCCTGACGGCCGGATTCGGCCTCGATGCCGGCAAAAGCTTTCCAGAAAAGCTGCAGGCCGCGCTCGACACGAAAGGTCACGATGTCGTGATCGCCAATGCCGGGGTCTCGGGCGACACCACCAGCGGCGGTCTTGCGCGGCTCGACTGGTCGGTTCCCGACGGCACCGACATCGTCATCCTCGAGCTTGGCGCCAACGACATGCTGCGCGGCGTCACTCCCGACATCACGCGCAGGAATCTCGACGACATGATCACCCGGCTCAAGGCACGCGGCATCACGGTGCTGCTCGCCGGCATGCGCGCCGCCCCCAATCTCGGGCCGGACTACCAGCAGGCGTTCGACGCGATCTATCCTGACCTGGCGCAGGCGCACGGTCTCGTCCTCTATCCGTTCTTCCTCGACGGGGTCGCCGCCGACCGGCAGTTCCTGCTCGACGATGGCATGCACCCCAACGCCGCCGGCGTCGACCGCATGGTCGAGCGCTTCCTGCCGGTCATCGAGAAGGTGCTGGCGGAGACGGGCGCGACCTGACCCCGCCGGTGCCCGGCGAAACCTTCCGGTAGGGGAAGCGTTATCTGTTGCAATGCACATAAAACGCTTGCCGTCGTCGCCGTTCGATGATTCCGTAGGCATGCGAGTTCCGATTCGAGGAAGGGAGGCTGTTCATGCCGCGTCTTTTCACCGCCCTCGAAATTCCCCGTGACGCCGCCTTGTCGCTGTCGCTCCTGCGCGGAGGCCTGCCCGGCGCGCGCTGGATCGATGTCGAGAACTACCACATCACCCTGCGCTTCATCGGCGACGTCGAAGGCCATGTCGCCGACGAGATCGCCAACGCGCTCGACCGGGTGCGGCGGCCGTCTTTCCAACTCAGGCTCGCCGGCGTCGGCGCCTTCGGCGGCAAGAAGCCGCATTCGGTATGGGCCGGCGCCGTCGCTTCGCCCGACCTCAATGCGCTGCAGGCGGAGATCGAGCGCATCTGCCAGCGCATCGGCATGCCCGCCGATCCCCGCAAGTTCACACCCCACGTCACGCTGGCGCGGCTGCGCAATTCGAGCCCGGCCGACGTCGCGGCCTACCTGTCGGCGCGCGGCAATTTTTCGGCCGCGCCCTTCAAGGTCGGCCGCTTCGTGCTGATGTCGTCGCGCGACTCGGTCGGCGGCGGGCCCTACGTGGTCGAGGAGGCATGGCCGCTGTCGGGGGCGGACGGCCGCTCCGCGCCGCTGCCGGAATATTCCGGCGCGGCCAATATGTGGCGCTGAGGCGGGTTTTCTCTCCGTCCGTCGCACAGCAGATTCTCGGGAGTTGCTCGGCAGACTACCCCCACCCCTAACCCCGCCCCTCAAGGGGGAGGGGACCAGCTTGCGGCTCTGTCAGGCGTCAATCGGCGACGGTTTCGCGCCGCATGGCGGCCACAAGGTCCCCCTCCCCCTTGAGGGGAGGGGTTAGGGGTGGGGGTACGAAGCGGCGAAATCACCATGCGATTGCCCCGCTGCCGGCGGGAGGCGGGAAGCGTCGCCCTATTTCGCCTGCGCCGTGAGAATCTTAAGGGCGAAGGCTGAAAACACGCCGGCGAACAGATAGTCGACGATCCGGGTAACGCGCGGGCTCTTGCGCAGCAGGCCGGCGAAGCGGTCGGCGGCGATCACCATCGGCGCGGTGACCGGAAGCGACAGCACGATGAACATGAGGCCGAGGAAGAACAGCTTTCCCGGCGCGCCCGGATCGCTGGCCGACACGAACTGCGGCAGGAAGGTCATGAAGAACAGGATGATCTTCGGGTTCATCAGGTTGATGCCGAGGCCGGTCGCCCAGTTCTGGACGAGCGAGCGCGGCTTGCGCGGTGTCGCGTCCGGCGAGAAGGCCGAGCCCTTGGAGATCGCCTGCCACGCCAGCCAGACGAGATAGCCGGCGCCGAAGATCTTCAGCACCAGGAAGGCCTGCGGCGAGGCGACGATCAGGGCCGACAGGCCGAGCGCCACCAGGGCGGTGTGGATGACGATGCCGGTCATCGCGCCGAGCATGCAGGCGAAGCCCGAGGCGCGGCCTTCCGACAGCGCGCGCCCGACGAACAGGGTCATGTCTGGGCCGGGCGTGATGGCGATGATGAAGGTGGCGATCGCGAATTGCAGGATGATGGAAAGGTCGGGGACAAAGGTCATGACACGGCCCATGGCGACGAAGCGCCGGCTATAGCCGAACCAGGCCGCCGGCGCCAGACGGTGCCTCGCTTCCCCGTCACCCGTAGCGGCGCTGGCCCGCGGCGAAGACCGGCTCGGCCGCCGCGCCGTCGCCGGCCGCTTCAGCCAGGTCGATCTCGTCGATGGGTCGCGGCCGGCCGAGCAGGTAGCCCTGCGCCTCGTTGCAGCCTTCCACCTGGAGGATCGAGAGCTGCATCTGCGTCTCGACGCCCTCGGCGAGCACCGGAATCTCGAGGCTGCGGCCGAGCGTCAGCACGGCGCGGATGATCGCCTTGGCCTGCGGGCTGCGCTCGACGTCGGCCATGAACGACCGGTCGAGCTTGATCTTGTCGAACGGAAACGAGCGCAGCGTGTCGAGTGACGAGTAGCCGGTGCCGAAATCGTCGATCGCGACGGTCACGCCCAGCGCCTTGATCCGGCGCAGGGCATGCAGCGTGCGCGCCTTGTCGGCGATGATCGTCGATTCGGTCAGCTCGAGCTCCAGCCTTTTCGGCGCCAGCCCCGTTTCCAGCAGCACTTCGTGCACCAGCCGTGCCAGGTCCACATGGGCGAACTGCACCGGCGAGAGATTGACGGCGATCTTGTGCGTGTTGTCCCAGGCGGCAGCATGGCGGCAGGCGGTGCGCAGCACCCACTCGCCGATCGCCAGGATGGAGCCGTTCTCCTCGGCGACCGGTATGAACTCCGCCGGCGGGATCATGCCGCGCTCGGGATGCTTCCAGCGCAGCAGCGCCTCGTAGCCGCGGATCTCTCCGGTCGAGACGGAGGTCTGCACCTGGTAGTGCAGCGCAAGCTCGCCGCGCTCGATCGCCTGGCGCAGGTCGTTGGCCAGCGCGCGCCGGTCGCGCGCCGCCTCGTCCATGCCGGGCTCGTAGAAACACACCGCCCGGGACACGTCGGCCTTGGCCCGGTACATGGCCAGATCGGCGTTGCCGACCAGCCGCTCACGGTCGGTCCCGTCATGCGGATAGACCGCCACGCCGATGCTGGCTCCGGTCGTCAGCTCGAAATCCTCGACCTGCAGCGGCTCGAACAGCGCCGTCTCTAGGCGCTCGACCAGCTCGAGCAGCTCCTTCTGGTCCTTGAACCGCTTCACCGCGGCGAACTCATCGCCGCCCAGCCGCGCCGCGAACTCGCCGTCCCTGAGCAGCCTGTTCAGCCGCCTGCCGACCGTCTTCAGGGCCTCGTCGCCGGCGGCGTGGCCGCGCAGGTCGTTGATCTCCTTGAAGCGGTCGAGGTCGATGACGATCACGGCGATCCTGGTCTCGTCATCGGCGCGGCCGATCTCGTGGTCCAGGTGGTCGCTGAAATACATGCGGTTGGGCAGGCCGGTCAGCGTATCGTTGAGGGCCAGGTGCTGGAGCCGCTCGAAACTCTCGACGCGGACGTCCTCGTCGATCAGGTGGCTGGCGAAGCCGGCCGCCGCGATGATCAGCCCGACCACCAGCACCGCGACCGCCATGGCCTCGAGGATTTCGGGATTGGTGCCGGCGGATATGAACGAGATCGGCTCCACCATCAGCGCCGCCATGGCGGTGAAATGCAGGCCGACGATGGCCAGGACGAGGATGCCGATGCCGGCGTGGAGCGACCAGCGCCGGGGCCGCCGCACCGCCTGGCCCACGGCCAGCGCCGAGAACACGACGGCGATGACGATCGAGGCCGTTACATGTCCGGCGTCCCATTCGACGATGCCGGCCATGTGATAGGCGGCCATTCCGGTGAAATGCATGGCCGAGAGGGAGGCGCCGACGAGGGCGCCGCCGACCTCGGGAGCAAGGTGCAGGCGATCGTTGGTGGCTAGGGCAAAACCTGCTCCGCTGCCCACCATGGCGATCAGCAGCGACATCATCGTCAGGAAAGGGTCGAAGGTGATCGGCACGCCCGGAACATAGGCGAGCATGGCGATGAAATGCGTGCACCAGACCGAGGAGCCGGCGGCGACCGCTGTCAGGAACAGCCACCCGCGCCGCTGCAGGCCGGCGGTCTTCGTGGCCCGCTGGAAAAGGCCCAGGGTCACCCCGCAGCCGACCACGCACATGAAGGCCGCAAGAAGCACTAGCCACAGATTGTGCTCCGTGGCGATGCACGTGATCACCCGCATGAAACCGACCCGACGCCTGCCCAAGCGACCGATTTAAAGGACACGGCGCCGATACGGTCGCATCTAGGCGCGGTCATTATGGCGACCGTGCCGCAAAGAGGTGAAAGTCGACTTAATCGCTCAATAAACCCGGACGAAGCTGCGCCGAATCCGCCGTTCCCGGCGGAAAACTCGTGCGCAATGGTAAACCGATTCATCCAGAACGACGGCCGGGCGGCCCGCACCCGCCAAGGGCTGGCATCGTAGTCCTAAGTTGTAGGGCGCCCCGTCTTGCATCGCAGGCCTCTTGGCCTATTCTGGTCCGGCAGCGTGACGAAGATCACGGCAAATGGGAGGAATGCGAAATGGCCGAGAAGGCAATCTCACGCAGACGATTCCTGAAAACCTCGACGGTCGGCGGCGCCGCGGCCGCGGCCAGCACGCTCGCCGCGCCCGCGGTGCTGGCGCAGGCGCCGGTCGTGCTCAAGATGCAGTCGTCCTGGCCGGCATCCGATGTCTTCCAGGAGATGGCGCAGCAATATGTCGACCGCGTCCAGGCGATGTCGGGAGGCCGGCTGAAGATCGACCTGCTGCCGGCCGGTGCGGTCGTCGGCGCCTTCCAGGTGCAGGACGGCTGCCATGACGGAGTCATCGACGCCGCGCATACCGTCCCGGTCTACTGGTACGGCAAGAACAAGGCCGCCTCGCTGTTCGGCACCGGACCGGTGTTCGGCGGCGACGCCAACCAGATGATCGCCTGGCTCTATTACGGCGGCGGCCAGGAGTTCTACCGCGAGCTGACGCAGGACATTCTCGGCCTCAACGTCGTCGGCTTCCTCTCCTTCGGCATGCCGGCGCAGCCGCTCGGCTGGTTCAAGAGCGAGATCACCGACGCCGCGCAGCTGCAGGGCCTGAAATACCGCACGGTGGGCCTGGCTGCGGACCTGTTCCAGTCGATGGGCGCCTCGGTCGCCCAGCTTCCGGGCGGCGAGATCGTGCCGGCCATGGAACGCGGGGTGATCGACGGCTTCGAGTTCAACAATCCGACCTCCGACATGCGCTTCGGCGCGCAGGACGTGGCCAAGAACTACATGCTCGCCTCCTATCACCAGGCGAGCGAATCCTTCGAATACATCTTCAACCGGGACAAGTTCGAGAGCCTCGAGCCCGACCTGCAGGCGATCCTGAAGCACGGCGTCGAAGCCGCGCACCTCGCCAACTACGCGCTCGCCATGAACCAGTACTCCGCCGACCTGCAGAAGCTCGCCAGCGAAAGCGGCGTCAACGTCAAGCGCACGCCGGACACCGTGCTCAAGGCCCAGCTCGAGGCCTGGGACAAGATCCTGCCGCCGCTGATGGACGACCCGTTCTTCAAGAAAGTGGTCGACAGCCAGAAGGCATGGTGCGAGCGCGTCGTCTTCTACAGCCTGCAGAACGCGCCCGACTACAAGCTCGCCTATCAGCACTATTTCCCGGGCAAGATCTGACGATCGACGGCTGAAGCGCCGTCCGGCGGAATCGCGCCGGACGGCCTCGAACCTGGCCAGCTTACCGGGCGGTGGCGCGTGGAACGATACATCGCATTCGCCGACAGGCTGTCGGCCTGGTTCGGAAAAGTGTTCGCCTGGTGCATCCTCGGCATGACGCTCGGCGTCGGCTACGAGGTCGTCGTGCGGTATGCCTTCCGTGCCCCGACGCCCTGGGCCTTCGACCTGTCCTACATGCTGTACGGGACGCTGTTCATGATGGCGGGGGCCTACACGCTGTCGCGGGACGGCCATGTCCGCGGCGACTTCCTCTACCGGCTGTGGCAGCCGCGGACGCAGGCGAGGGTCGAGTTCGTCCTTTATTTCCTGTTCTTCTTTCCCGGCGTCCTGGCGCTGATCTTCGCCGGCTGGAAATATGCGGCGCGCTCCTGGCGCTATCTCGAAGTCAGCAACATGAGCCCGGCCAACATTCCGGTCTACCAGCTCAAGACGGTCATCGTCGCGGCCGGCATCCTGCTGTTCCTGCAAGGCATCGCGCAGGTGTTCCGCTGCATCGTCTGCATGCGCACCGGCGCCTGGCCGCCGCATGCGCGCGACGTCGAGGAACTGGAAAAGGTGCTGCTGGAGACGAAAAGCCTCGATGTGCTCCATTCGGGAGCAGAGCCGGCGCCTGTTCCTCCCGGCCTGGAACCGACGAGCAAAGACGGAGAACGCCGATGACCGAGCCCATGGTCGCCGTCGGCATGCTGCTGGTGCTCATCCTGGCGATATTTCTCGGCTTTCCCGTCGCCTTCACCCTGATGGCGCTGGGCGTGGGCGTCGGGTATTACGCCTATTACGACGCCGGCCGCATGTGGGCCGCCTACAACCGCGCGGTCGAGGCGGGCGCCGACGGCTGGACGCTGGCCGAGACCTGGATCGGCGGCTTCTTCAACAACCGCATCTTCGACCTGTTCGTCAACCAGACCTATTCGACGATGTCGAACGACGTGCTGACGTCGATCCCGCTGTTCCTGTTCATGGGCTACATCGTCGAGCGCGCCAACGTCATCGACCGGCTGTTTTCGGCGCTCTACATCGCCAGCCGCCGGATTCCGGGCTCGATGGCGGTGGCGGCGCTGATCACCTGCACGCTGTTCGCGACCGCCAGCGGCATCGTCGGGGCGGTCGTCACGCTGATGGGCCTGCTGGCGCTGCCGTCGATGCTGAAGGCGCGCTACGACGTGCGCTACGCCACCGGCGTCATCTGCGCCGGCGGCACGCTCGGCATCCTCATCCCGCCGTCGATCCTGCTGATCGTCTATGCCGCGACCTCGGGCGTGTCGGTGGTGCGGATGTATGCGGCGGCGATGATACCGGGCTTCCTGCTTGCCGGCCTCTATCTCCTCTATGTCGTCAGCCGTGCCGTTCTCAAGCCGGAGATCGCGCCGCGGCCGAGCAAGGAGGACGTCGGCGACCATACCTTCCTGCAAATCTGCTGGATGATGCTCGTCTCCTTCGTCCCGATGGCGGTTCTGATCCTGTCCGTGCTGGCGTCGATCCTGTTCGGCCTGGCGACGCCGTCCGAAGCGGCGGCCGTGGGGGCGGCAGGCGGACTCGTGCTCGCCGCGGCCTATGGCGGGCTGACCTGGGAGCGGCTGAAGGAATCGGTCTATCTCACCGCGCGGGCCTCGGCGATGGTGTGCTGGCTGTTCGTCGGCTCGGCCACCTTCGCCTCGATCTTCGCCTATCTCGGCGGCCAGCAACTGGTGAGCGATTTCGTCACCGGCCTCGACATGTCGCCGCTGATGTTCCTGATCGTCGCGCAGATCATCATCTTCATCCTCGGCTGGCCGCTGGAATGGACGGAGATCATCGTCATCTTCATCCCGATCTTCCTGCCGCTGCTGCCGCATTTCGGCATCGACCCGCTGTTCTTCGGCATGCTGGTGGCGGTCAACCTGCAGACGGCGTTCCTGTCGCCGCCGATGGCGATGTCAGCCTATTACCTGAAGGGCGTCGCCCCGCCGCAGGTCCAGCTGACGGACATCTTTCGCGGCATGATGCCCTATATGGCGATCGTCATCCTGTGCATGGTGGTGATGTATGTCTTCCCGCAGACGGTCTTCTGGCTGCCGAACCTGGTCTACGGGCGGTGAGGTGGCGGCGGTGAACGACAGGCATGGAAGGAACCGGCCGCGATGATGGACCGCCTGTTCGCGCTGCTGGCGCTGCTCGCCCTCGTCGGCTTCCTTGGCATCGTCGGCATCAGGGTCGGCCGCGTCGACCTGGCGATCGTCATCGCCATAACCCTGGCGTTCGCCTGCTACGATGTGTGGCGGCAGCTTTTCGCGAACCGCCGCTGACGAAGATCAGGGCGTTATCGTGCCGGTCCGCGGGTCCTCGTCGGCGGCGATCAGCGGATCGCGCGGCTCGTAGCGCTCGCCGTTCCAGCTCCAGTGCATGGGCTCCAGGTCGAAGCGATCCAGCGTGACGAGATTCGGCCAGCCGCCATTGGATGTGCTGGCGTCGGTGTAGATGGCGAGGCCTTCGCTGTTGTAGGCCTCGCGCCAGTCCCCGACCGGGCCGGTGCGGACGAAGCCGAACAGGCCGCAGCCGGTGCGTCCGTAATACCAGGCCGAGCCGCACAGCGTGGCGAACAGCATCTCCTTGCCCGCGCCGCGGTCGAGGCGGGTTGCCGCCACCTTCGGCGTCGCCGTGGTCGCTGCGCGGAACAGGCCGATCTCTTCCTCGAGGAGAGACCGGGCTGTTTCGACGGCGTCGGTCTCGGAAAGCTCGATCTTCGCGTAGGCCGACATGTCGACCTGGCTGCACAGCGGCGCAACCGCCTCGATGACCTTGCGCGAGCCGCGCAGCGCGAAGGTGGCCGCCACCGTGTCGTCGGTGCCCAGTTCCGCCGTCAGGCGGCTTCCGCCCTTCAGCGCCTCCACGATCTCGCGGGACAGCGGCAGGGTGACCGTCCTCGCCTGCTGCTCCGCCAGCATCGGATAGGTCTTCGCGTCGACGGAGAGGCGTGCCGGCACGGCGGACGTGGGCGTCTCGCGCGGCCCGGTGCGCAGCCTGAGCGACCAGCGCTGCTCGGCGCAGACCAGCGAGCCGCCGGTGATGGCGGCCGCTTCGGTCGGGACGGGCAGGATGGCGACGGCGCCGCTGCCGGCCTCCTGCCAGGCTTCGGCGGCGACACCTTGCCCGGACAGGAACGGCAGGATGGCGAGGGCCGCCAGAGCGGCCGCCCAGGTGTTGCGCGCATGCGATTGCGGGTTGGCTGGAAGCTTGGTCATCGCGGAAATGGTGCCGGCTGCGGAGAATCACGAAATCTGGTCGAACGGCCTATTGGTGACCGATCGAGGCAAAGCGATCGTTAACGGCTGTTCGCGGCGGTGCGTCCGAACCTCGACATGCAGGTTAATCGCTTACAGACGACCAGGACTTTCGCTGCTTCGTACCCCCACCCCTATCCCCTCCCCACAAGGGGAGGGGGACTTCGCGGCCGCTATGCCCCGCGAACCATCGACGATGGCACCTGCCGGAGATGCCGGCCCGGTTCCCCTCCCCCTTGTGGGGAGGGGTTAGGGGTGGGAGTAAACGCATATGCGATCGGCCAGCCCTACAAGGCGGGAATCGCAGCGTCCGCAGCCCTTGCCCGCCAAGGCATTCCTGCTAATAGTGCCGGCCGAAAACAGGGCGGCCCGGCCGCTTCCGCAATTCCGGAGACACCATGTCGAAGTGGAAAGACGTCAAGAAGGTCGTGCTCGCCTATTCCGGCGGTCTCGACACGTCGATCATCTTGAAGTGGCTGCAGACCGAGCTCGGCGCCGAGGTCGTCACCTTCACCGCCGATCTCGGCCAGGGCGGCGAGCTCGAGCCGGCGCGCAAGAAGGCCGAGATGATGGGCATCAAGGACATCCGCATCGTCGATGTCCGCGAGGAGTTCGTCTCCGACTTCGTCTTCCCGATGTTCCGCGCCAACGCCGTCTACGAGGGCCAGTACCTGCTCGGCACGTCGATCGCCCGGCCGCTGATCTCAAAGCATTTGGTCGAGATCGCACGGGAGACCGGGGCCGACGCCATCGCCCACGGCTCCACCGGCAAGGGCAACGACCAGGTGCGCTTCGAGCTCTCCGCTTATGCGCTCAATCCCGATATCAAGGTGATCGCGCCGTGGCGCGACTGGTCGTTCAAGTCGCGCACCGACCTGCTCGACTTCGCCGAGAAGCACCAGATCCCGATCGCCAAGGACAAGCGCGGCGACGCGCCCTTCTCGGTCGACGCCAACCTGCTGCATTCCTCCTCGGAAGGCAGGGTCCTGGAGGATCCGTGGAGCGAGCCGCCGGAATTCGTGCATCAGCGCACGGTCTCGCCGATGGACGCTCCCGATGTCGTCACCGAGATCACGATCACCTTCAAGAACGGTGACCCGGTAGCGATCAACGGCGAAAGCCTGTCGCCGGCGACGCTGCTGGCCAGGCTCAACGACCTCGGCCGCGATAACGGCATCGGCCGGCTCGACCTGGTCGAGAACCGCTTTGTCGGCATGAAGAGCCGCGGCGTCTACGAGACGCCGGGCGGCACGATCCTGCTGGCCGCGCACCGCGCCATCGAGTCGATCACGCTCGACCGGGGCGCGGCGCATCTGAAGGACGAGCTGATGCCGCGCTATGCCGAGCTCATCTACAACGGTTTCTGGTTCGCGCCGGAGCGCGAGATGCTGCAGGCGCTGATCGACAGGAGCCAGCAGGACGTCGAGGGCGAGGTGCGGCTGAAGCTCTACAAGGGCAATGTCATCGTCACCGGCCGCCGCTCGCCGAAATCGCTCTATTCGGACGCGCTGGTGACCTTCGAGGACGACCGCGGCGCCTACGACCAGAAGGACGCAGCCGGCTTCATCCGTCTCAACGCACTCAGGCTGCGCACGCTGGCGGCGCGCAACCGCGGGTAAGATCGGGCGGCTGCAGCTTCCTTCCATCCTGACCCTTCCCAACAAGGGGAGGGGGATCGGCAGCCTCTCTCCGGCATGCGCCAACCGCCGACGGTTTCTCGCGGCCTGGGGAGGTAACCGCCTCACCACAAGTTGCCGGCTTCCGGCGGCACGGCATCATATCGTTACCAGCCCTCTCTAGATGAAACCGCCATCGACGTTCCGGACGGAGATGGCCGATGCCGCATTTGCGAATCTTCGGGGATCGGGCGGGCTATGACGAGGACCGCTACACGCTGGTCATGTCGGTGAAGCGCAAGCCCACGGTGTTCCATCTGGTGGCGGGCGGCGGCCTCGACGTGGCGACGGATCCGGTGGACGGCAGGACCATCGTCGACTGCTCGGCAGAGGCGGGCGACGACGCCGGCATCCACAAGGACGCGCGCCTGACGCCCTGGGAGAAGGAGCAGACCATCCGCAAGGTCACGCTGACGGCCAAGGAGGTCGGCAGCACGGTGCTGCGGGCGAAGGGCGGCGGCGCCGACCAGATCAAGCCGCTGCCGATCACCGTCGTCTCCAACAACGATGCGCGCCAGATCGGCAACACGCTCGGCGAGATCACGTCCAAGCTCCGCGACGATATCCAGAAGCTGTCGCTTCGCGACGCCGTCATCGAGGTCGCGCGCGACCAGATGAACAGCGCCATCTCCATAGGCCATTCGCAGAACGGCTTTGGCGTCTACATGAAGAGCGACACGCTGAACTGGTGCGGCGCCTTCGCCTACTGGTGCTGGGACCAGGCCGCCTTCATCAAGGGCGAGACGAACCCGTTCGCCAGCGGCGGCAACGAGGTGCTGTGGTCGCCGCAGCGCGCCATCGAATGGGGCCGCAAGCCGAGCAGTCCGGTCAACATGTGGCGCGTCGACACCAACGAAGGCTATTCACCCGCCAACCTCAAGCGGGCGGACATCGTGCTGGTGCGGGCAAACACCCGGGACTGGAAGGGCGAGGACGAATCGAAGCGGCCGCCGGGGCCCTGGTACTGGAAGCACGTCTGCATGATCCATTCGATCAGCGGCGACACCGTCCTCACCATGGACGGCAACCAGGGGTTTCCGCAGGCCATCAAGATCGTCGAGCGAAGCCTGTCGGAAAAGGTCGACGGCGGACCGTACAAGCTGGCCTTCGTGCACCCGTTTCTCGTCTGAGCCGCCAGCTACTCGCCGGCGGCTGCGAGTTCCGTAGCCTTGCGCCGCCGCCGGCGCGTCTCCTGGGCGGCCGCGGCGGTCGCCTCTTCCGCCCCGCCGGAAACCTGGACGGTCGGCGTCGCCAGCTTGATGCCGTTCTCGTCGAAGGCCTTCTTGATCATCATCAGGGCCTTGCGCTTGATGGTGAACTGCGTGCCGGGCTTGGTCATCAGCTTCATGCGCAGCACGATGCCCGATTCGCCGAAGCTGTCGACGCCCTGCATCTTCAGGGGCGAGAGCGTGTTTTCGGCGAACTCCGGGTCCTGCGCCAATTCCTGGCCGATCTTCTTGACGATCTTGCGCGCCTGCTCGACGTCGGAATCGTAGGTGACGGTGAGCGTCATCTTCTCGATCACCCAGTCGCGGCTCATGTTCTGCACGGCGCCGAGCTGGCCGAACGGCACGGTGAAGATCGGCCCGCGCTGGTGGCGCAGCCGCACCGAGCGCAGGCTGAAGCCTTCCACCGTGCCCTTGTAGCTGCCGCTCTGGATGTACTCGCCGACGCGGAAGGCGTCGTCGAGCATGAAGAACACGCCGCTGATGATGTCCTTCACCAGAGTCTGCGAGCCGAAGCCGATGGCCACGCCGAAGATGCCGGCCCCGGCGATCAGCGGGGCGATGGCGATGCCCATCCCGGAAAGGATGGTCAGCACCGCCACGATGGCGATGAAGACGCCGAGCGCGTTGCGGAAGATCGGCAAGAGGGTCCGCAGCCGGCCGCGGCGCGCCATTTCCTCCGGCGTGCCGCCCTGCTCGGCAGTCACCTCCATGCGATGGGCGATCAAGGCCTTCGACAATTGCCACAGGAGGTCGGCGACGAGCAGGATGATGATGCCGTTGAGCAGGCCGCCGACGACGCGGCGGGCGGTTTCGCTCTCGCCGACGGCGGCGGCCGTCAACTGCCAGACATAGGCTAGCCAGGCGACGGCAAGCGCGATCACCAGGGCGCGGGCGCCGCGCACGATGAGCACCCGGGTGATCATCGCCCAGAGCGTGGTGCTGCCGTGGCCCCCGGCGAGCGTGTCGGCAATGCGGCCGACGCCGGAGACCGCCTTAGGCAGCAGAAGGGCGTAGATGCCGAGCCACAGCAGGCCGACGAGCTCGGCGACCCAGACGAACCACAGGATGATCAGGTAGAAGGTGAGCAGCCATCCCTTCATCGGCGAGGGCACGGTGCGGAAATGCGGACGGCGCCACACGCAGTCGATCGAGACGGCAAGCAGCCCGAGGCCGAAGGCATAGGCCACCAGCTGCCGGGCCTCGCGAGTGAAGCCGAGCGACGGCATCAAGCTGGCAACCGCCCAGCCGGCGAGGAAGATCGCCGCGAACATCTGCACGCGGGAAAACCAGAAGCGGGCGCTCGCATCGTCGGTGTCGACCATGCGCGGCGGACAGGCGGGATCGGCGCCCTGCGGCGACAGCAGCTGCCGGGCGACGGTGCGAACGAGCCGGAAGAGGATGACGGCGGCAAGAAAGGTGAGGACCACCTTGCGCAGGAGCGGCGGCCAGTCGAAGGCGAGGAAGAGGCCGGCGCTGGCCAGGGTGAACACGAGCAGCGGAACGAGATCGGTCAGGAGCCGCAGCGGCTGTTCCGCCGCGCCGCCCGGGGCATCGCGCCTGGCCCGGTGCAGCAGGTGGCGGAACAGCCGCTCGGCGCCGTAGCCGACCGCGATCAGGACGGCGAGAATGAACAGCACCGTGCCCGGGCGGCCGGAGTTGACATCGGCGGAAGCCGCGCGGGTTGCATTGGCGAGCTGCTGGGGGAAGCTGACAAGGGCGGTCTTCAGCGCGCCGATATGGTTGCGGATGCGCGCCTCGACCTCGGTCAGGCCGTCGGCTGCGGGGGAGCTTTCGGGGGCGGCCGGAGCGGCGGGGCGCGACTGCAGCCAGGACTTGACGTCGGGGTCGTTCAGGAGATCGAGCAGTTGCTTGACTTTTTCAGGCGGGGGCGCGGCGTCCGCCTGCTGGGCGAGCGCGCCGGCCGGCATAGCAGCCAGCATCAGCAACGCCGCCGCTACGGCGACGACGATCCGCACCAAACCGCTCCTCATAACTCCTCCGCAAGTCGCAGCCGCCGGCGAAGCGCCGTGGCCCTGCCTCCAGCATGGCACAGAAGAATGACGGAAGCATAGAGCGGGCTTCGGTGTTCAGGGACGCGCCGGCCGCCCGGGCCGGGTGTTCAGCCCAAGGCGGCCTGATCCTGCCGGCCTGCGACGATGCCGGCCCATCTGGCGATCTTCTCCTGCAGCGCCTTGGGGCTGATCGGCTTCGGCAGGTAGTCGTCCATGCCCGCCTCGAGGCAGCGCTCGCGGTCGCCCTTGAGCGCGTGCGCGGTGACGCCGATGATCGGCGTGTGGCCGCCGCGCTCGGCCTCCAGCGCGCGGATGGCGCCGGTCGCCTCCATGCCGTTCATCTCCGGCATCGACACGTCCATCAGCACCATGCGCGGGCGGCCGTCGCGGACCGCCTCGACCGCCAGGCGGCCATTGCCGACGATTTGGAAGGTCATGCCCGTCTCCGACAGTATCTGGGTGAAGACAAGCTGGTTCACCTCGTTGTCCTCGGCGACCAGGATGTCGACCCGGTGCACGGCGGACGGCGTTTGCAAGGCGGCGGAGGGGCTTGCGTCCGGCTCACTCGGCCCGGCCTCCGCCGCCGGAGCCGCCGGAGCGGCCATCGGCCGGGGCTCCGGCGCGACGGGTCCGCGGCGGTGGCGGCCCCTCTGGATGGTGGTCACGAGCGTCTCCAGCAGGAGCGACGAGCGGGCCGGCTTGGTGAGCTGCGCGTCGATCAGCAGGTCGCGCACCGCGGCCGTCCCGAGCGACTGGTCAACGGAGGTCAGCATGACGATCGGCGTCTGCGCGAAGGCCGTGGTCGCGCGGATGGCGCGCGCCATGTCGAGGCCCGACATGCCCGGCATCTGGTAATCCAGCACCAGGCAGTCGACCGCCAGTCCGAGGCGCGATACCCCCCGCAGCACCTCCAGCCCTTCGGCTCCGCTCGAAGCGGCGCAGGCGTCGAACCGCCAGCTCGCCATCTGCTCGAGCAGGATGGCGCGGTTCCCCGGATTGTCGTCGACGACGAGGATGCGCGCGCCGGTGACGTCCACCGGCACCCATTTCGGCTCGCTCAGCCGTTCGGCGAAAGGCAGCCGCAGCGTGAACCAGAATGTCGAGCCCTTGCCCTCGGCGCTATCGACGCCGATCGAGCCGCCCATCATCTCGACCAGGCGCGAGGTGATGGCGAGGCCAAGGCCCGTGCCCTCGTGCCGGCGCGTCGAGGACGCATCGACCTGGCTGAATTTCTCGAACACGAGGTCGCGCTTGTCGGCCGGAATGCCGATGCCGGTATCGGTGACGGCGATGCGCAGGCCGCCGTCCCCGTCGGCGACCGCTTCCACCAGGACGTGGCCCGCCTCGGTGAACTTGATGGCGTTGCCGACGAGGTTGGTGACGATCTGCCGGATGCGGCCGACGTCGCCGACATAGGTCTCGTTGAGGTCGGGAGCGAGGCGGACGATCAGCTCCAGATCCTTCTCCTTGGCGCGCGTCGACAAGAGCGTGGCGACGTCCTCGATCGCCTCCGGAAGGTTGAACGGGGCCGGGTCGAGCACCAGCTCGCCCGCGTCGATCTTGGAGAAGTCGAGGATGTCGTTGATGATGGTGAGAAGCGCGTTGCCGGACTTTACGATGATGTCGGTGAAGGTCTTCTGCTTCGAATCGAGCTCGGTGCGCGCCAGCAGCTCGGCCATGCCGAGCACGCCGTTCATCGGCGTGCGGATCTCGTGGCTCATATTGGCGAGGAATTCCGACTTGGCGCGGTCGGCGAGCACGGCGCGCCGCTCGGCCTCGCGCAGCTGTCCCTCGCGCCGCTTCTGTTCCGTCACGTCGACGGTCGAGCCGATCAGGTAGAGCGAGCCGTCGGAGGCGGTGAACGCACCCTTGCGGGCGACCTGGTGGCGCAGCGAGCCGTCCGGCGACGTCACTGTCTCCTCGATCTCGCGCAGCTCGCCCGAGGCGAAGACGGCGCGATCGGCCTCGGCGAGAAGCTCGCCGTCGGCGCCGAATATGTCGACGTCGGTGCGGCCGATGGCGAAATCCTTGGAGAAGCCGGTCAGGTCGCACCAGCCCTTGTTGACGTAGGTGAGCTTCAGGTCCTCCTTCTTGGCGTAGATGGCCACCGGGACGTTGTCGATCAGGCCGCGGAAGACCTCGTTCTCGCGCAGGCTCTCCCTGAGCAGCGCCTCGCGCCTCTTGATGTCGGTGATGTCGGTGCTGGAGCCGCAGACATGCACCGTGCCGTCGCCGGCGACGACGCGGCTCTTGCGCGTCATCAGCTGGCGCACGGTGCCGTCGAGATGCGTGACCGCCTCCTCGGTCTCCACGACGCTGCCGCTCGTCACCACGCCGGCATCGTCGGCGGAGAAGCCGTCCGCCTCGCCGACGCCGAACAACTCGCGGTCGGTGCGGCCGACGGCCTGCTCGGCCGTGAAACCGGTCAGCGCGCACCAGGCCTTGTTCACATACTCCACGGTGAGGTCGGCGGCTTTGATGTTGGCGGCGACCGGCAGCTCGTCGAGGACGTGGCGGAACAGCTCGATCTGCCGCATCGATTCGTGGAGCGAGCGCTCGCGCTCCTTCATCTCGGTGACGTCGAAATAGGAGACCAGCCGCTTGCCGCCCGACAGCGCGGTGACGGAATAGACCATGGTCTTGCCGTCGGCGCGGGCGAATTCGCGCGGCGCCACGTCGCCCGCCCGGATCTCGGCGGTGCGCGAGGCCACGTAGGCCTCCCATTCGCCGTCGGCGACTTCGTAGATGCCGTTGTGGCGGTTGATGTCCATCAGCGCGCGGAAGGGGGAGCCGACCGCCACCGAGTCGGGCTCCAGGTTCCAGATGACGTAGAACGCCTTGTTGATGATCTCGGCGTTGAGGTCGGCGCCGAGCAGCACCACGCCGAGGTCGAGCGAATCGATCGTGCGCTGCAGGTCGGAGAGCAGATATTCGCTCTGCCTGTTCGCCGCGTCGAGGGCGGAGCGCTGGTTCTCCAGCTCGGTGATGTCGGTGCAGATGCCGACCGTTCCGCCGGCGTCGCTCGGCAGATCGCGATGCATGATGGTGCGGCCGTCGGCGAAGCGGATCATGATCGGTGCCTGCGAGCGCGCCAGGCGGGTCGACAGCACCGCCTCGCGCCACTGCGCGGCCGGCACTCCGCCGGTGTTCCAGATGCCGCGCCGCAGTCCCTCGTCGACGAGCTCGGCGAAGGCCAGGCCGGGCTGGATCACATCCTCCAGTCCGCGATACATGGCGACCATCGACGCGTTGAACAGCCGCAGCCGGTCCTGCGCGTCGTAGTAGCAGAAGGCGTCCGACATCACGTTCAGCGCCGACATCATGTGACCGATGTTGGCACCGACGGCCATCGTCGCGGTGTCGCCGTCGGCATGATCGTCGGATTCGTCCAGCGCCTGCACGATGCGCGTGATGTTGCGCGCGGTGCCGCGGTATCCGAGGAAACAGCCGGTGTCGTCGAAGCGCGGAAACCCCGTCACGGAAATCCAGCCGCAGTCCGAGCGGGCGCCCCTGAGCGCGTAGACGAAGTCGCGGAAGGGGCGGCGCGCCTGCAGGTCGTCGAGATGCTGCGCGGCCCGGCCGCCGCTGCGCTCGTCGGAGTTAAGGAAATCGAAGCGGAACCGGCCGAGCACGTCGGCGGGATCGATTCCGGTGATCTCGCGATAGCCGGCCGACAGCCAGGAGAAGCGCAGGTCCGCATCGGTCTCCCAGACCCAGTCGGCGCCGGCGCGGATCAACTCCTCGGCTTCCATCGCCGGGAGATCCAGGGCGGCGCAGCCGCCTTCGCCAGCCAGGACGGCCGCCGACGGAGTGTCTTCCACCGAGGCGTTCGGGCCTCCCCCTTCATCGTGCTTCATCGTCGTGCAGCCCCGTACAGGCGAATTTCGTCCGCCTCTCTTCCCCGCGCGAGTATCGGCGGCAAACGCTTAAGGATTGGCTAACCATATCGCCGGTTTCCGCCGCCGGTTCCCGCAAGGGTCGGAGCGGGTTGCCTCGGCGCCGCCGAGGATCGATGATGCCGGTGCGATACGGATCGACGGGAGCGACTGGAATGGCAACGACAAGACCGATCGCCACGGCGCCTGCGGACGGGACGAAGGTGCGGATCGTCTGGACGGACGCCGACGGCCAGGAGAACGAATCGATCGGACAGTACCGCTCGCTGGAGCGGATGCGGCAGACCGGCGGCGACTGGGACGAGGGCGACGCCGGCTGGTGGGTGTTCGTGGACGGCTCGACCCAGAAGAAGGTGTCGCCGCATTCCTGGATCAGCGGCGAGGACGAGGATTAAACCCCTGGCGCGGCCGACGACCGCGGACAGTCCCACCGGACGGGCTTGCGGATGCCGCGGCAACGATTAGCCTGATGCCGCCATCTCATCCGAAGGATCTCCATGCAGCGCGTGTTCGACGGCCACAACGACGTCCTGCTTCGCCTCTGGCGGCGCGAGAGGGAAGGGTTCGACCCCGTCCGCGACTTCATCGACGGGTCGCCGTTCGGCCATATCGACCTGCCCCGCGCGCAGGCTGGTGGCCTGGCGGGCGGATTGTGCGCGATCTACATTCCCTCCGACGACCTGCAGATGAAGGCGCCGGGGCCGGACGGCCGCTACGACACGCCGCTGCCGAGGCCGCTGGAGCGCGCGCCATCGCTCGACATAGCGCTGCAGTTCGCCTCGATCGCCGTCCGGCTGGCACATTCCGGCGGCTGGCGGCTCTGCCGCTCCACGGCGGAGATCGAGGCGGCGATGCGGGACGGGATCTTCGCCGCCGTGCTCCACCTCGAAGGCTGCGAGCCCATCGATCCCGATCTCGCCGCGCTCGACGTGCTGCATGCCGCCGGCCTGCGCTCGCTCGGGCCGGTGTGGAGCCGTTCCAACATCTTCGGCCACGGCGTGCCGTTCGCCTATCCGCGCAGCCCCGATACCGGCCCGGGCCTCACCGAGGCCGGCAGGCGGCTGGTGCGCGCCTGCGACCGGCTCGGCATCCTGGTCGACCTGTCGCATATCACCGAAAAGGGGTTTTGGGATGTGGCGGGAATCACCGACCGGCCGCTGGTGGCAAGCCACTCCAACCCGCATGCGCTGGTGCCGGTGGCGCGCAACCTCACAGACCGCCAGCTTGATGCCATCCGCGCGAGCAACGGCCTGGTGGCGCTCAACTTCGCCGTCACCATGCTGCGGCCGGACGGCCGCGAGGATGCCGCCGTGCCGCTCGACGACATGGTGCGGCATATCGACCATCTCGTCGGCAGGCTCGGCATCGACGGCGTGGCGATCGGCTCGGATTTCGACGGCGCCACCGTGCCGGCCGAGATCGGCGACGCGGCCGGGCTGCGGAAGCTGGTCGCCGCATTGGAGCGGGCGGGCTACACCGGCACGGACCTCGACAAGATCTGCCGAGGCAACTGGCTGCGAATATTGCGCTCGGCCTGGCGGGAGGGGTGATGAATTCCGCCGTATTGTACCCCCACCCCTAACCCCTCCCCACAAGGGGGAGGGCGCTTTGCGGCCGCCGTGCCGCGGAAAACCGTTGATGGTTGATGTTTGGCGGAGATGCAAGCCGGTCCCGCTCCCCCTTGTGGGGAGGGGTTAGGGGTGGGGGTAGCTCGCGGGCGATTATCCGGCGCCGGCCCTCGTCGTCACGCCGCCAGTGACGCCTCCGCCAGCCTGACCCAGTAGCTCACCCCGTGCGGGATGACCTCGTCGTTGAAGTCGTAGGCGGGGTGGTGGAGGTTGGCGCTGTCGCCGTTGCCGATGAAGATGAAGGCGCCGGGCCGGACCTCCAGCATGTAGGAGAAATCCTCGCCGCCCATCAGCGGCTGGATGGCGCGGTGGACATGCGGATCGCCGGCGATCTCGGCGGCGACGTCGCCGGCGAACACCGCCTGCTCGGCGTCGTTCACCGTCACCGGGTAGTTGGCGTCGTAATCGATCGTCACGGTCACGCCGAAGGTCGCGGCGATGCCGTCGCAGACCGCCCTCATGCGCTGCTCGGCGGCGGTGGCCACCTCCTTGCGCAGGGTGCGCACGGTGCCGGCGATCTGGGCATGCTCGGGGATGACGTTGTAGGCGTCGCCGGCATGGAACTTCGTCACCGTGACCACCAGCGCGTCGACCGGGTCGGTCGAGCGCGAGACGATCGTCTGCAGCGCCACGACGAGCTGGCTGGCCGCCACGATCGGGTCGATCGCCTTGTGCGGCAGCGCGGCATGGCCGCCGCGGCCCTTGACGGTGATGGTGAATTCGGCGGTCGCGGCCATGATAGGCCCCGGCTTGATGGCGAACTGGCCGACCGGCAGGCCGGGCATGTTGTGCATGCCGAACACCCTTTCGATGCCGAAGCGGTCCATCATCCCGTCGCGCACCATGGCGAGGCCGCCTGCGCCGCCTTCCTCGGCCGGCTGGAAGATCACCGCCACCGATCCGGCGAAGTTGCGCGTCTCGGCGAGGTATTTCGCCGCGCCGAGCAGCATGGCGGTGTGGCCGTCATGGCCGCAGGCATGCATCTTGCCCGGCGTCTTCGATGCGTAGGGCTTGCCGGAGGTCTCGCTGATCGGCAGCGCGTCCATGTCGGCGCGCAGGCCGACCGTGGCACCGTCGCCCAGCCGGCCCTTGATGACACCCACCACGCCGGTGCGGCCGATGCCGGTCGCCACCTCGTCGCAGCCGAAGGCCGCAAGCTTCTCGGCGACGAAGCGCGCCGTCTCGAACACGTCGTAGTTGAGCTCGGGGTTCTGGTGCAGGTGGCGGCGCCAGCCGGCGACCTCGTCCTGCAACTCGGCGGCGCGGTTCAGAATCGGCATGTCGCAGTCCCACTTCCGTTCGTTGTTTCAGCAGCGCAGCTTGCCGCCGCCCGGGCTTTGCCATTTTGACGTCACATAGACTAAATAGCACCGAATGATGTCCCGGCGTCGCGAACGCGTCGCCAGCCGTCGCGCGATGCGACGGACAAGCTTATTGACCTATGCTCGATCACGGCAAGAGGCTATTTCGGAACGATGATCCGACGCACTCTCCTCATTTCCGCCTTGCTGGCCGGCATGGCCGCCTCGACCGCGCTGCACGTCGCGCCGGCCGCGGCCAACCCCTCCATCCTGTTCGACCCGGCCACCGGGCGGGTGATCGAGAGCGACGACGCCTTCCACCGCTGGTATCCGGCCTCGCTCACCAAGCTGATGACGACCTACGTCGTGTTCCGCGCCATCCAGTCGGGCGAGCTGACGTTCTCCTCGCCGGTGCGCATCTCCAAGAAGGCGTCGGAACTGCCGCCGAGCAAGATGGGCTACAAGCCGGGCTCGGTGCTGACTGTCGACAATGCGCTGAAGATCATCATGGTGAAGTCGGCCAACGACGTCGCAATGTCGCTCGGCGAGAGCGTCGCCGGCTCGCAGGCCGCATTCGCCGAGATGATGAACGCCGAATCGCGGCGGCTCGGCATGACCGATTCGCACTGGATCAATCCGCACGGCCTGCATGACGACGGCCAGTACACCTCGCCGCGCGACCTGGCGCTGCTGTCTGTCGCGCTGCGCCGTGATTTTCCGCAATATTCCGACTATTTCTCGATCGAGGGGCTGCTTGCCGATGGCAAGGAGGTTCCCAGCCACAACAATCTGCTCGGCCGCTACGACGGCGCCGACGGCATGAAGACGGGTTATACCTGCCCGTCCGGCTTCAACCTGGTCGCGTCGGCCAGCCGCAACGGCCGCACGCTGATGGCGATCGTGGTCGGCGGGGAATCGGTCGAGGCGCGCGACGAGAAGGCGGCCGACCTGCTGTCGCGCGGCTTCGCCGCGGCGCCGGGCAGCGGCCCGTCGCTGGCCGAGCTGCGGCCGGCATCCGCCGCGCCGAACCTGCCGGTCAACATGTACGACCAGCTCTGCTCCAAGGAAGTGCGGGCCGCCAGGGCGAAGAAGGACAAGGAGCTGCGCGAGGCGATCAAGGCCGGCCGGGCCGTCAGGACAGTGCCGATCTATTCCGCCGAGCTGCCGCGGCCGCGCCGGCTCGTCTCGGTGAGGCTGGGCGGCGCCCAGGGCCCTGTGCCGAAGGCGGTGGCGGAGGCGCAGGCCTATGCCGACGTGCCGATCCCGACCTGGCGTCCGGACATGCCGGTGCCGGGACTGCGCACCGCCGAGCAGGGCGACGGCGCGACCATACGCTAGGCATGCCGCGGTGAGCCCATATCCGATCCCCGTCTCGGTGCTGACCGGCTTCCTCGGCGCCGGCAAGACGACGCTGCTCAACCGGCTGCTGCGCGATCCCGAACTGAAGGACACGGCCGTCATCGTCAACGAGTTCGGCGAGGTGGCGATCGACCATCTTCTGGTCGAGCAGGCGTCGGACGGCGTCATCCAGCTTTCCGACGGCTGCCTGTGCTGCACGGTGCGCGGCGAGCTGGTCGACACGCTGGCCGACCTGATCGACCGGTTGCAGACCGGCCGGATCGAAAAGCTGGCGCGTGTCGTCATCGAGACGACAGGCCTCGCCGATCCGGCGCCGGTGCTGCAGTCGATCATGGCGCATCCGGTGCTGGTGCAGGCGTTCCGGCTCGATGGCGTGATCACGCTGGTCGACGCGGTCAACGGCGCGGCGACGCTGGACAACCATGTCGAGGCGGTCAAGCAGGCCGCGGTCGCCGACCGGCTGGTGATCACCAAGGCCGACCTGGTGGCGGATGCCGCCGCCGTCGACGCCCTGCGCGGGCGGCTCAGGGCGCTCAATCCGAACGCGGCGATCCTCGACGTGCAGGGGCCGGAGGCGGGCGCTGCCGGCCTGCTCGCCTGCGGCCTCTACGATCCCGCCAGCAAGACCGCCGACGTCAGGCGCTGGTTGGGCGAGGCGGCGGAGGATGGTCACGATCACGACCACGGTGCCCATGGGCATCACCACGGCCATGACCACCATCACCATCATGACCAGCGGATAAAATCCTTCTCGCTGGTGCATGGGCGGCCGGTACCCTATGCGGCGATCGAGATGTTCCTCGACCTTCTGATGTCGGTGCATGGCGACAGGCTGCTGAGGATGAAGGGCATCGTCGAACTCGCCGAGGATCCGTCGCGGCCGCTGGTCGTGCACGGCGTGCAGAAGACGCTGCACCCGCCGGCGCGGCTGCCGGCCTGGCCGGACGGCCCGCGCGGCGTGCGCCTGGTGCTGATCACGCTCGACATGCCGGAGGATTATGTCCGCCGGCTGTTCGCCATCGTCACCGGGGAGCCGGCGGTCGACACTCCGGACCGGGCCGCGGTCAGGGACAATCCGCTGGGGATTCCGGGTTTCATGCGGTGAGCGGCGCGGCCAGCATCAGGGGGGTGCTTCGCGCCAAGGCAGGGCCTGAACTCTGATTTTTCGGCCTGCAAGCCCCCCTCTCCGTCTCGCCCTTCGGGCTCGACACCTCTCCCCCGCTTCACGGGGGCGAGGAACCCAGGCTGGAAAAACGCCGCCCGCGCGGCAGCGGTTCCTCGCCCCCACGAAAGTGGGGGAGAGGTGTCGAGCCCGAAGGGCGAGACGGAGAGGGGGATCACGGCACAGCGTCCAAAGGCACACTTAGAAGCTGCACACGCCGTCCCGCCTCACCCCCGCTCGATCAGAAACCGGTGGCCCGCAGCCGTCCGCTCGGTGCGGACGAGCCGGTGGGCGTGCTCCTGGCAGAAGGCGGGGATGTCGATGGCGGCGAGCGGGTCGGTGGTCTCGACCCACAGCAGCGCGCCGGCCGGCATGCCGGCCAGCCGCTTGCGCGCCCTGAGCACCGGCAGCGGGCAGTTCAGCCCCTTGAGGTCGTAGACCCCGGCCGTCTTCTCGCTTTGCAGGATCAGCCGCCGAACAGGTTGGTGAACCGCTTGCCGACGCGGCTCAGCATGCCGGGCTGCTCGGCCACGGGCGCGGCCACCGCGGTGGGCATGGGGTCGGTGGGAACGGCGGCCGGAGCGGGTTCTGGAACCGGCGCTCGCGCCGCCTGCTCGGCGGCGAGCGCCGCCGCCTTGGCGGCGGCCTTTTCTTCCGCCTGTTTCTTCTTCTCGGCCTCGGCGGCCTCGATCGCCGCCATCTTTCGGCCGGCCGGCGAATCGACGCGGCCCATGCGCGTGGTGGTGTTGACGACGCCGCCGTCTGCGGTCAGCGACGGCGGCTCCATCGTCACGCGCTCGCCGCGGGCCCGCTTCTTCGTCCATTCGGAAACCAGCCTGGCTTCCTGGATGCCCATGATGGTCGGCTTGGGCGCCACCGGCTTTGCCCCGACGGCGCTGCTGAAGGCGGCCTCGTAGCTGGTCTGGTAGGACTGGTAGGCCACCTTCAGCGAATCGGGCTGGGTGAAGGTCGGGCAGGCGCCGGCCGCCGAGAACGTGGCGTTCGGGTCGGTCACCGCGTTGAAGACGTAGCGCTTCTCGCAGATATCGACCTTGGGCGGCACCTTGGTGATCTCGAAGTGGTCGTAACCTTCCTTGAGGTTCTTCCAGAACGCGTAGTTCGGATCGTCGCGGTAGCGCGCCATGTTGGCGGCGGTCATGCGGAAGGGGTAGGACTGGATCTGGAACTCGGTCTGGCCGCCGCGGAAGGAATCGCGGGCAAGCGCGTAGATCTCGGTCATCTGCGCGTCGTTCATCGAGAAGCAGCCGGACGAGGAGCAGGCGCCATGCACCATCAGGTTCGAGCCGGTGCGGCCGTGCGCCCGGTCATAGGCGTTGGGGTAGCCGATGTTGAAGGCCAGATGATAGCGCGAGTTCGGGTTCATCTGCGCCGGGCGCACGTGGTAGAAACCTTCGGGCGACTGCCGGTCGCCCTCGATGTATTTCGGCCCGAGCTTGCCGGACATCTTGCAGATATCGTAGGAGGCAAGCAGGTCGTAGCGGCCGTTCGACTTCTGCTTCCAGATCTCGACCTTGTTCTCTTCCTTGAAGACGCGCGCCACGATCGGCGCGCTGCGGGCCATGCCCTTGGCCTGCATCACCTTGACGAGCTTCTGCGGGACAGGCGCCTCGGCGTGGCCGCCGGCCACGTTGAGCGTCGACTCTGTACAGCCGGCCGCGCCCAAGGCGGCAACGAGCAATCCGGCGCGGAGCAATCTGGCAATCATCGGCATCGGTATCGGCGTCAATCCAGTCACATCCCGCCCGGCGGCATATCGCCGCCAGAGCGTCAGCCGGACCTTAGGTCGGTTAACCTTGAAATTTGATTACTGCAAGTCTTAACCAAGGGCCCGGCAGCCCCTTCATCGCAGGAGACTGTCGCCACATTTGTGGCGAAATCCTGTCGGCGGGCGACAGACGCAATCAGAGGCTGCGGCCGATCGCCAGATATTTCTCGCGGCGGTGCTCGCGGAAATCCATGTTGGAACCGGCGAATTCCGCCAGCGCCTTGGCGATCGTGTCGCCGGCGGCGGCGATCACCGTATCCGGGCTGCGATGCGCGCCGCCGGTCGGCTCGGCAATGATGCCGTCGATGATCTTCAGGTCGAGCAGATCCTGGGCGGTGATGCGCATCGAGGTGGCGGCGTCCTTGGAGCGCGTCGAATCGTGCCAGAGGATCGAGGCCGCGCCCTCCGGCGAGATCACCGAATAGATCGCATGCTCCAGCATGTAGACGCGGTTGGCGGTGGCGATGGCGATGGCACCGCCCGAGCCGCCTTCGCCGATGACCACGGAGACCGACGGCACCTTGAGCCCCAGGCAGGCCGAGGTGGAACGCGCGATGGCCTCCGCCTGGCCGCGCTCCTCCGCATCGATGCCGGGATAGGCGCCGGCGGTGTCGACCAGCGTCACCAGCGGGATGCCGAAACGGTCGGCCAGTTCCATGATGCGCACCGCCTTGCGGTAGCCCTCGGGGCGCGGCGAGCCGAAATTGTGCTTGAGCCGGCTCTTGGTGTCGGAGCCCTTCTCCTGGCCGAGCAGTGCGATCGGCTGGCCCCTGAAGCGGGCGAAGCCGCCGATGATCGCGTGGTCGTCGCCGAAGGCACGGTCGCCGGCCAGCGGCGTGAAGTCGGTGACCAGCTTGTCGACGTAGTTCAGGCAGTGCGGCCGGTCGACGTGACGCGCCACCTGCACCTTCTGCCAGGGCGTCAATGCCTTGTAGATGTCGCGCAAGGCGTCCTTGACGCGCTTCTCGAGCCGGGCGATCTCCTCGGCGACATCGACCGCCTCGCCGCTTTCGGCGAGCTTCTTCAGCTCGATGATCTTGCCTTCCAGGTCCTGGATCGGTTTTTCAAAATCGAGGTAATTGTACATGCGCTCTCGGACTGACGAGCCTGTCGGGAAGGGCCGGTGACCCCGGGCGGGCGGGCTCAGCGCCGCAAATGCGGCCTCCACATAGCGTCAGCTTGGCGCGTCGGCAAGCGGGTGATGCTCGTTGACCAGGCGCATAAGCCGTTCTTCCAGCACATGGGTGTAGATTTGCGTGGTCGAGATGTCGGCATGGCCGAGCAATTGCTGGACGGCGCGCAGGTCCGCGCCGTTCTGCAGCAGATGGCTGGCGAAGGCATGGCGGATGACGTGCGGCGAGATTTTTGCCGAGGCGATGCCGGCCCGCGCCGCCAGCGCCTTCAGGTCGCGCCCGAACACTTGGCGCGGCAGATAGCCGGTGTCGGAGGCGGCTGGGAAGAGATGCGGGCTTTCGGCGAAGGCGGGGTTGGCGGCGCGCCGGGCGAGCCAGCCGCGCATGGCGCTGCGCGCCTTCTGCGACAGCGGCACCATGCGCTCCTTGTTGCCCTTGCCGGTGACGATGAAGAAGCGATCGTCGCGGGTCGCCACGCTCAGCGGCAGGCCGACCAGCTCCGACACGCGCAGGCCGGTGGCGTAGAGCACCTCGACCAGCGCATGCATGCGGGCGGCGCCTGCATCGTCGGGACGCTCGGCCGCCTCCGCCGCGGCGCGGTCGAGCAGGCGCGAGGTCTCGGCCTCGCTCATGGTTTTCGGCAGCGGCCGATCCCTGCGCGGCGCGTCGAGCGTCCCGGTCGGGTCGTCGGCGCGAAGACCCTCGGCATAGAGGAACTTGAAGAACTGCCGCAGCACCGACAGCTTTCGCGCCTGCGACGTCGCGGCGAAGCCGCGGGCGGAAATGTCGGCGAGGTAGTCACGGATGCCGGCGGCATCGGCCTGGGCGAGGCCGCCGATCGCCTCGCCGGCGTCCTCCAAGTCGCGGCGGTAGGAGGACAGCGTGTTGGCGGCGGCGCCGCGCTCGGCGCTCATCATCTCGAGAAAGGCCTCGATGGCGGCGGCGTTCCTCATTGGGTGGGCTGCCCCTTCTGCTCCAGCCGGTCGAGCGCCACCGGCGCGATCATCTCGCCCTGCCGCGGCTCGACGAAAAACACCAGCGCATACATGGCGGCATAAGCCAGCGCCACCGCGACGCCGATGATCATCAGAAAGCGGGAGAGGGTCGGCATGAGCGAATCGGCCCTTGTTCCTTCCGCCGATGCTTATGCGGTGGCGATGCGGCCGCTTCAAGGCCGCCCGCGGCGCCGCATGCTTGCCCATAGCCTTGACGCTACGAGGCTTTTGCTATGGATACGCGCCACGACAGGACGACGGTGATGGCGGCGGAAGCGGCGACATTTCAGGCGGAGGACATTGTGGCGCGGCTCGGCGGCCGGTCGATCGTCTTCGTCGGCCTGATGGGCGCCGGCAAGACGGCGATCGGGCGCAAGCTCGCGACGCTGCTCGGCCTGCCCTTCGTCGACAGCGACCACGAGATCGAAGAGGTCTCGCGCATGACCGTCCCGGAACTGTTCGAGCGGTACGGCGAGCCGGAGTTCCGGGCGCTGGAGCAGCGCGTCATCCACCGCGTGCTGGAAAGCGGCCCGCAGGTGCTGTCGACCGGCGGCGGCGCCTTCATGAACGCGCAGACGCGCGCCTGGATCGGCGAGCAGGCGGTGTCGATCTGGCTCAAGGCGGACGTCGACGTGCTGTTCGCGCGCGTCGCCAAGAAGCAGAACCGGCCGCTGCTCAAGACCGACGATCCGCGCGCCACGCTGGAGCGGCTTATGCACGACCGCTATCCCGTCTATGCGCTGGCGGACCTTACCGTGCCGACGCGCGACGAGCGCAAGGAGGTGATCGTGGGCGAAGTGATCGACGCGCTCGCCGCCTATCTGACGCACAAGTCGGACGGTAAGGGGCAGGGGGACGAGCATGGCCGCTGAACGAACCGAGACGGTGAAGGTGGCGCTGGGCGAGCGCGGCTACGACATCCTCATCGGCCACGGCCTGCTGGCGCGCGCCGGGGCAGAGATCGCGGCGCGCCTGCCCGGCGTGCGCGCGGCAATCGTCACCGACGAGAACGTGGCGCCGCGCCATCTGCCGGCGCTGATCGCGAGCCTCGAGGCAGCCGGCATCGCCGCCACGCCGATCGTGCTGCCGGCCGGCGAGAAGACCAAGAGTTTCGCCTTCCTGCAAGAGGCGGTCGACAAGATATTGGCGGCGCGGCTGGAGCGCGGCGACGTGGTGATCGCGGCGGGCGGCGGCGTCATCGGCGACCTTGCCGGCTTCGCCGCCGGCATCGTCCGGCGTGGCATGAATTTCGTCCAGGTGCCGACGTCGCTGCTGGCGCAGGTCGATTCCTCGGTCGGCGGCAAGACCGGCATCAACACCGCCCACGGCAAGAACCTCGTCGGCGTGTTCCAGCAGCCGCGGCTGGTTCTGGCCGACACCGACGTGCTCGACACGCTGTCGGAGCGCGAATTCCGCGCCGGCTATGCGGAGGTCGCCAAATACGGGCTGATCGACCGGCCTGAGTTCTTCGCCTTCCTCGAGCGCAACTGGCGCGAGGTGTTTGCCGGCGGGCCGGCGCGGATCGCCGCGATCGCCGAATCCTGCCGCGCCAAGGCCGAGGTGGTGGCGCGCGACGAGTTCGAGACCGGCGACAGGGCGCTGCTCAATCTCGGCCACACCTTCGGTCACGCGCTGGAGGCGGCGACGGGCTATGACGGCTCCCGCCTGGTGCATGGCGAGGGCGTGGCGATCGGCATGGCGCTGGCGCATCGCTTTTCCGCCCGCATGAACCTCGCCAGTCCGGACGACGCGGCACGGGTGGAGGCGCATCTCGCCGCCGTCGGGCTGCCCCGGCGCGTCTCCGACATTCCCGGCGAACTGCCGGACGCCGAGCGGCTGCTCGGCTACATCGCCCAGGACAAGAAGGTGTCGCGCGGCGCGCTCACCTTCATCCTGACGCGCGGCATCGGCCGATGCTTCATCGCCAGGGACGTGCCGGCCTCGGAGGTCTTGTCCTTCCTCAGGGAGCATCTCGGCGGATGATGGACGGCGTGCTCATCGGGGCGGGCGGCGCGATCGTCGTCGTCCTGCTGACGCTTCTCCTGCGCCGGCCGCTGCTTGCCGCGTTCGGCCTCAAGCTAGTCGGCAAGGACAGCGCGGGACCGCTGCCGGCGGAGACGAACGGCGCCGCCCGCGAATCCGCGCGCGACGCCGCGCCGGATCAGAAGCCCGACCGCCTTGCCGCCCTGGCGGACCTGCGCGAGCGCGAGGTGTCCGACGTGATGGTGCATCGCACCGCCATGCGCTCGATCAACGCCGACAACCCGACCGAGGCGATCGTGCGCGAGATCATCCAGAGCCCGCACACGCGCATGCCGCTGTGGCGCGGCTCGCTCGACAACATCGTCGGCGTGATCCACGCCAAGGACCTGCTGCGGGCGCTCAGCGAGGTCGGCAATGACCCCTCGCAGATCGATCTGACGAAGATCGCGACGAAGCCGTGGTTCGTGCCCGACACCACCAGCCTGCAGGACCAGCTCAACGCCTTCCTGCGGCGCAAGGCGCATTTCGCCATCGTGGTCGACGAATATGGCGAGGTCGAAGGGCTGGTGACGCTGGAAGACATCATCGAGGAGATCGTCGGCGACATCGCCGACGAGCACGACATCGACGTGCAGGGCGTCAAGCAGGAAGCCGACGGCTCCGTGGTGGTCGACGGCTCGGTGCCGATCCGCGACCTGAACCGGGCGCTCGACTGGAACCTGCCGGACGACGAGGCGGTGACGATCGCCGGGCTGGTCATCCACGAGACGCAGTCGATCCCCGAGGAGAAGCAGGCCTTCACCTTCCACGGCAAGCGCTTCATCGTCATGAAGCGCGAGAAGAACCGCATCACCCGCCTCCGCATCCGCGGGGTGGTGTAGACGCTTTGCCGCACATCGCCGGTGCGACGAATGTTGAACATCGTCTGCCGCTGTAGTAGTCGCCGGCCTGCATAGGACGACCTATGCCGGTGCGCTTCGTCGGGGACGGCCCCATACCCAAGGGGGCCGACGATGGCGGGACCGATCGAGCAATTCGAAATCAAGCCGCTCTACACGATCGGCGAGCTCGGCGGGGCCGAGCTCGCCTTCACCAATTCGTCGCTGCACATGGTGCTGACGGTGCTCGCTGCCGGCGCGTTCCTGCTTCTGTCGACGCGCCACCGCCGCCTCGTGCCGGGGAGATGGCAATCGGCCGCCGAGCTTTTGTACGAGTTCGTCGCAAAAACCCTGCGCGAGAATGCCGGTGAGAAGGGCATGCGCTTCTTCCCGCTGGTGTTCTCGCTGTTCATGTTCGTGCTGGTGGCGAACCTCATCGGCATGTTCCCTTACGCCTTCACGGTCACCAGCCACATCGTCGTCACCTTCGCGCTGGCGATGCTGGTGTTCCTGACGGTCACCGCCTACGGCCTGCTGCGGCACGGGCTCGGCTTCTTCCGGCTGTTCCTGCCGGCGGGCATCCCCATCGTGCTGGCGCCGATCATCATTCCCATCGAGGTGGTGTCCTACCTGTCGCGGCCGATCAGCCACTCCGTCCGCCTGTTCGCTGTGATGCTGGCCGGCCACATCACCCTGAAAGTATTCGCAGGCTTCGTCGTCGCGCTGAGCGGACTGGGCGCGGCCGGCATGGCCGCGGCCGTCCTGCCGCTGCTGATGACCGTCGCGCTGACCGGGCTGGAACTGCTGATGTCGGTCATCCAGGCCTACATCTTCGCCATGCTGACCTGCATGTACCTGAACGACGCGCTGCATCCCGGCCACTAGACCTCGCCTCCGTGCATAGCCGATATGCCTTGAAGGGGCGTGGCGGCGATGCCTATATTCCCGACCAGAGGACGACCTCCCCATTTCGGGAAGCATATCCGGGACGACCCGGCCCCTTTTTCGCAAGGAGGGCCGAAAAAATGGCCTGGATCTATCTCGTCGCCGCCGGAATCCTGGAAATCGTCTGGGCCTACACGATGAAGCAGTCGCATGGCTTCACGCGCCTGGCGCCGACCGTCGTCACCATCGTCACCATGATCGGCAGCTTCGGCCTGCTGTCGATCGCCATGCGCACCCTGCCGCTCGGCACGGCCTACACGATCTGGACCGGCATCGGCGCGGTCGGCGCGTTCCTGGTCGGCATCATGGTGCTGGGCGAATCGGCCAATCCCATGCGCATCGCCGCCGCGGCCCTGATCGTCTCCGGCCTGGTGATGATGAAATTGTCGTCAAGCGCCTGACGCCGGGCCGGGTGCCTGGCTTGGGCCAAGCTGGTCGGCGGGTGCTCTCTCTGGCAGGGCAATCGCATATCAGTTTACCCCCACCCCTAGCCCCTCCCCACAAGGGGGAGGGGGCCGGCTGACTTTTCCGCCAGGTGCCAATCGTCGACGGTTTCGAGTGATATGGCGGCTGCAAATTCCCCTCCCCCTGGGGAGGGGTTAGGGTGGGGGTAACTCAGTCCCGCCGCGGCGGCGCGACCCCGGTGCGCCTCACTCGTCCACGATGATGCGGCCGATGGCGCCGCCGACGAGGCCGCCGACGAAGGCGGCGCCTTCCGGCGAGCCGAGGATGCCGCCGCTCTCGCGCACCGGCTCGCGCTCGACCTCGCGGACGAGTTCGCGCTCGGCCGGCCGCCGTGTCTGCCTGCGCGCGGTCGGCTGCTTGCGCTGCGGCGCCTGCTTGGCCACCTTCCTGGCCTTCTTCGGTTCCTCGGCCGCCTTGGCGGCGGCGGCCTTGCGAGCCTTCTGCCGCTGCGCTTCCGCCGCCTTGGCCTTCTGCCGCTGGTTCTCGGCGGCCTGGCGCTTGTCGCTCTCGTATTGCGCGCGCACCTTCGCCATCAGCGGGTCGGTCTGCACGACCAGCAGCATGTGCTGCCGCGGCGTCAGAAAGGTGGTCTCGGCGATGCCGTTCTGCCGCTGCCAGCCGGCAATGGCACTGCGCGACCTGGGCCCGAGCGCCCCGTCGGCGCCGCCGGTGGCGTGGCCGAGCGCGCCGAGCCGCAATTGCAGGTCGATGCGGCCTTCCCGGTCGAGCGCAAGCTGCGCTTCCGTCTCGGCCGTACCCGGCGCCTGCTTCACCTCGTCCGGGATCGCCACCGCCGTCCTGATCTGCGAAGCGGTGGCGGTCGCCTCGCCGGCCGGCGCGGCGAGGGCCGCGACGTGCGTTCCGTCCTGCCTGAGTTGGTCGATGTTCAGGCTGGCGAGCTTGGCGAAGCTGCCGTTCGGAAACTGCTGCAGGTAAAGTTCGTAATGCGCCACCGTGTTGCGTTTGGAGGCCTCGTCCCAAAGCTTCTGCTCGATCGTCCAGTCGATATCGGATTTTGCCGCGGGCGGCGCCGCGTCGTTGCCGAGGGTGAGCTGCTGTCCGGGTTGCACCGTCGCCTTCGGCGCCGCGCCGCCGAGGAAGAGCTCGCGGGCAAGCGAGGCGTTGTGCCACGGCCGCTGCGCGCCCTTGGTGGCGTCGGAGACCTCGGCACGCACGCGCGTCAGGGCGCTCTGGATTTCCAGGCCGGGCGTCGTCAGGTGCCTGGCAAGCGCCGCGGTGTAGGGGCTGTTGACGTCCTTGCCGTCATAGGCGACGGCGCCGGGATCGGTGGCGTAGGCGATGAGCAGCCCGCCCGAGCCGCTGCTCTCGCCATTGGCCTGCACGGCGGCAAGGCCGGCGCCGAGCGACGACGAGCGGCTCGCCGGCAGGGCGCGGGCCAGCGTGCGCGCCAGCGGGTTGTCGCGGCATGCGTCGAGGATGACGACGGCGACGGCGGGGTCCGGCGGCAGCGCCGACAGGATCTTGTCGATGGCCACCGTGCGCGTCTGCAACTGGGCGGCTTTCTCGAGCTGCGCGTCGACCGGGATCAGATAGTTGTGGCCGTCGACCTGCAGCCCGTGCCCGGCATAATAGACCAGCGCCACCTCGGCCTCGTAGGCCGCCTCGGTGAACTGGTCGAGCAGGGCGTTCATGCCGGCCTTGTCGAGATCGGAGCCCTCGACGACGGTGAAGCCGGCGGCGCGCAGCGTCTTGGCCATCAGCGCGGCGTCGGCCTTCGGATTGGGCAGTGTTACCGCATGCCGGTAGGCGCTGTTGCCGATGACCAGCGCGACACGCTTGCCGTCCGGCGTCGCCCCCGCAAGCTGGCCGACCGACAGCAGCGCGGTGACCAGCACCGCCAGAAATGCAAGCGTCCTGCCCATGGCATCACCTCGATAGCCGACATTGGCCGGCGATCTCGAGAAAGCCGGCTGCCCCAGGCGAATGCGCAAGCAAGTTCTGAAAAGTCGCGGTCCGAACGGCAGATGGTCCGCCAGACCTTATCGTTGCGGCAATTGTAGAGCCGGCGGCCACGGCCCGTCAATCTGGTCTTTGCGGAGCTCGTTGCCGTGGCGCAGCCGGAACGCACCAGCATCGTTGCCGAACAGAGAAGCCGGGAGGACGGACAGGTCTTGAGCCGCAACGCGAGTTTGTTCTGGATTCCCGCCGATCATCCTGCAAAGCTCAAGGGGGCGAATCCGTCTTGAGGCATTGCATGAAAAGATCATCGCTATCCGCCGCCATCTTCGCAGGCGTCCTGCTCGGCTGGAATTCGCCCTCCAGGGCTGAGCCGCTGCAGACGATGGATGCCGTCGGCGCCGCGCTGCAGGCCTGCTGGACGGCGCCGGCGGGCGCCGGGAAGTCCTCGGTCACGCTGAGCTTCAGCTTCAAGCGCGACGGCAGCCTGATGGGGCCGCCGAAGCCGACGGCGATCGCCGTCGAGGGGGACGACAACGCCCGGAAGGCCTTCGTCGGCGCGGCGATCGCCGCCGTGGAGAAATGCACGCCGCTGAGCTTCTCGCCGGCGATCGCCGACGGGATCGCGGGCGGCGTCTATACGATGCAGTTCACGTCGCAGGGCGAATAGCCGTCATCGTTCATCCGTCTTCGGGAATGTGGCCATAGTCATTGCCTATAGTCATATTCCTGCTACCATCGACTCCCATCAGATAGGAGATGGCGATGACGGCGCGCGTGTCGAAATCGAAGTTCAAAGCCAGGGCGCTGGAGTATTTTCGGCAGGTCGAAACGAGCGGCGAATCGATCATCGTGACGGATCATGGCCAGCCGACGCTGGAGATACGCCGCTACATGGCGCCGATGCGCGATCCCCTGGAAATTCTCCGCGGGTCGGTTCTGTACTACGACAGGCCGACGGATCCGGTTGCCGATGACGATTGGGACGCCGCGAATTGATCGTCCTGGATACGCATGCCCTCGTTTGGTGGGTGACGGGTGACGATCGCCTGTCGTCTCGGGCGCGTCATGTCATCGAGCGGGAACAGGCGAATGGCGAACTGCTGGTGTCTTCGATAACCGCGTGGGAAATCGCCATGCTCGTGAGGCGCCAACGTCTGATCCTGTCCATGGATGTCGCCGAATGGCTTGCCGTTGCCAGCGAGCTGGACGCGCTGACATTCGTTCCGGTCGACAACGAGATTGCTGTGAGAAGCACGGAACTGCCCGGTGAGCTTCACAAGGATCCCGCCGATCGGATCATTGTGGCGACCAGTCGCAAGTTTGGCGCGCCGCTCGTTACGGTCGACGAGAAACTGCAGGACTATCGGTACGTGCAGACCATCTGGTAATGGGGTCGGAAAACGCAGCGGAGAGCGACCGTCGCCGAGAGCGGGGAACCCCTTACCACCGCGTCTTCTCGCCGGGTGCCGCCGGCTCGATCGCCAGCGCGTGCAGGCCGGCCTTCAGTTCGGGCGCGAGCAGGTCGTTGACGGCGCGGTGGCGCTCGACCCGGCTCTTGCCGGCGAAGGCGGCCGACACGATGCGGATGCGGAAATGCGTCTCGCCGGTGCCGTCGAAAGTGGCGTGATGCCCCGATTCGACGTGGTGATGGCCGGCGTGCAGATGGCTTTCGTTGACGACCTCGAGCCGTTCGGGCGCGAATGTTTCGGTCAGCTTGGCCTCGATAACCACCTGCAAGGACATTATATCTCCTGTGGACGCCATGGCCGGCGGTCGCGAGAGCGGGGTGCCGGTCAAATTTAATCCGCGATTCAGCGGTTAGGGCGATCCTTCCCGAAATGTCAATTCTTGTTTCGCATCTGCGAACGCACCATAACAGCCCGAATGAGCACGTTTTCGAAATATTTCGAGAAGATCCGCGTGCGCCCCGACCCCCAGGCCGAGGCGAAGGCGGCCGCGCCGCTCTGCCAGTGGGACGGCTGCAAGGAGGCGGGCACGCATCGCGCGCCGGTCGGACGCATGCGCGAGGGGGAGTATTTCCGCTTCTGCTTCGACCACGTGCGCGAATACAACAAGGGCTTCAACTATTTCGCCGGGGCACCGGCGGCGGAGATCGCGCGCTTCCAGAAGGAGGCGCTGACCGGCCATCGGCCGACCTGGACGGTTGCCTCCAATGGCAGCGCCCGCTTCGCGCCCGACTTCTCGACCAAGCGTTCGGGCCGCGCCGGCTATTACAAGAACGTGCGCGATCCGTTCAACCTGTTCTCGCAGCAGCGTGCCGAGGCGCCGGCAGCCGAAATCCGGGCCAGGCCGCTTGAGGCCAAGGCACTGGAAACGCTTGGCCTTGCAGCCGACGCGACTGGCGCGGCCATCAAGTCGCGCTATAAGGAACTCGTCAAGCGCCACCATCCCGATACCAATGGCGGCGACAGGGGTTCCGAAGAACGCTTCCGCGAGGTCATCCAGGCGTATCGCATGCTCAGGCAGGCGGGTCGTTGCTGAGCCGACGGGCTGCTGGTCCTTTTTCCAACTTTCAACCGGCTGGAAAAGGTTCTAAAGACGCGCGCGGACAAGCGGACAATCATATGCCGGCGAAGGCCCCGGGCTTCGCTCGTGGAGACAGCATGAACAAGGTCGATCGCGACATCGCAAACCTGCCGGACACGACGGTCTCCGTGAAGGAGAAGTTCGGCTTCGAATCCAGGATGGTCGTGCCGGCCTATTCGACGCCCAGCGAGCATGTGCCGGATCTCGATCCCGACTATCTGTTCGACAGGCAGACGACGCTGGCGATCCTCTCCGGCTTCGCCTTCAACCGCCGCGTCATGGTGTCGGGCTATCACGGCACCGGCAAGTCGACGCATATCGAGCAGGTGGCGGCCCGCCTCAACTGGCCCTGCGTGCGCGTCAACCTCGACAGCCATGTCAGCCGCATCGATCTCGTCGGCAAGGACGCGATCGTGCTGAAGGAGGGCAAGCAGGTCACCGAGTTCCGTGACGGCATCCTGCCCTGGGCCTACCAGCACAATGTGGCGCTCTGCTTCGACGAATACGATGCCGGCCGCCCGGACGTGATGTTCGTCATCCAGCGCGTGCTGGAAAGCTCCGGCCGCCTGACGCTGCTCGACCAGAGCCGCGTCATCCGGCCGCATCCGGCCTTCCGCCTGTTCGCCACCGCCAACACGGTCGGGCTGGGCGACACCACCGGTCTTTACCACGGCACCCAGCAGATCAACCAGGCCCAGATGGACCGCTGGTCGATCGTCACCACGCTCAACTACCTGCCGCACGACAACGAGGTGGCGATCGTGCTGGCCAAGGCCAAGCACTACCGCGACGCCAAGGGCAAGGACATCGTCAACAAGATGGTGCGGGTGGCCGACATGACCCGCTCGGCCTTCATCAACGGCGACCTCTCCACCGTCATGAGCCCTCGCACGGTGATCACCTGGGCCGAGAACGCGGAGATCTTCGGCGACGTCGGCATGGCCTTCCGGCTCACCTTCCTCAACAAGTGCGACGAGCTGGAGCGGCCGATCGTGGCGGAATTCTACCAGCGCTCGTTCGGGCAGGACCTGCCGGAGAGCGCGGCCAACGTGGTGCTGAGCTAGCAGCGCTGGCGGGCGAGATGCGCAACGATGGGCAAAACGATCGACCGCATGCGCGCCAATCCCCGGGCGGACTGGCAGATCAGCGATGTCGAGAAGGCATGTAGGGAAGCCGGCGTCTCCTGCATGAAGCCGGCTGGCGGTTCGCACTTCAAGGTTGGCAATGCGCATGGCGGCCGCCGCCTCACAATACCCGCGCGCCGACCCATCAAGCCGGTGTATATTGCGATGCTTGTCGAGTTCCTGGATGAGGAAGGTGAGACATGATCGTGCGTTCGAAGCTCGTCGATGCGGGAGGCGCCTTGTTCGACCCGGCAGCCTACGAAGTCACCGTGCGGCCACTGAAAGACGCGGAAGGTGGAGGCTGGCTCGCGACTATCCCTGCCTTGCCAGGTTGCACGGGTGACGGCCAGACGGAGATGGATGCCATAGAAGACGTAAGGCTGGCCGCATTGGAATGGGCGGAAGCAGCCGTGAACGACGGCGACGCTATTCCCGTGCCGTCTTATCGCAATTCCATGGCCGCGGAGTAGGCCTGTACGGCGTTGGCGGGAGCGAAAAGAATTTTGATGGCAGGCCCCGGCGACAATTTGCGCGGAGAGCGCGGCGGTGCCAAGTCGAGCGGGAGCGTCCAGTGAGCCGGTTCGGATGGAGCCTGCTCTGCCTGCTGGCCTGTGGATGCGCGGCATATCCGACCGTCCCGAATGGCGATTTCCTGTTGAGCACGACCACCCAGCTCGGCTACTTCCCGCCCCGGCTGGATACGCGGGAACGCCACGAGACGGTGAAGACTTTGCTCCGAAACGGCGCTTCCTGCTCGACCAGGCCTGGCGAGCATTGGGTCACCCGTTGCGCCTATGCCTATTGCGTCGACGCGCGGCCGCGCATCCTGACCTGGACCGTCGGGTACTCCGTGACGATCCGGACGGTGCGGCCCGGGGCGCTTGAAGAGATCGCGAGTGTGTGCGTGCCGCACCAGCTGTATGCTACGCAGAACGCCTACGCCGCCCGCAACGGTGCGACCCTCGTGTCGCTGGATTATTAGAGAGAGGTTTTCGTGGCCGGCCCCGGCGACAACACCCGCAACAAGCCGAAGCCCGGCGCCGACACCGACCAGTTCAAGCGTGCGGTGACGGTGTGCATGCGCGCCATCTCCGGCGACCGCGAGCTGGAGGTCGGCTTCGCCAAGGACAAGCCGGCGCTGGCCGGCAGCCGGGCGCGGCTGCCCGACCTGCCCAAGAAGCCGACAGCGGCCGACGTCGCGGTGACGCGCGGGCTGGGCGATTCGATGGCGCTGAAGCGCGCCTGCCACGACACGCGCGTCCACACGCGGCTGGCGCCCGAAGGCAAGCAGGCGCGCGCCGTGTTCGACGCGGTCGAGCAGGCGCGGGTGGAATCGATCGGCTCGCGCCGCATGGCCGGCGTCGCCGACAATATCGGCCACATGCTGGAGGACAAATACGTCCGCGCCAACCTGTCGGACGTGCGCGACCAGGCGGAAGCGCCGCTGGAAGAGGCGCTGGCGCTGATGGTGCGCGAAAAGCTGACCGGCCGGCCGGTGCCCAAGAGCGGCGAGAAGATGGTGTCGCTGTGGCGCGACTGGGTGGAGGAGAAGTCCGGCGCGGTGCTCGACGGGCTCGCCGACAAGCTCGACGACCAGCAGGCCTTCGCCCGGCTGGTGCGCGACATGCTCGCTTCCATGAGCATGGCCGAGGAACTCGCCGACGACCAGCAGAGCGACGAGACCGACAGCGAGGAGAACGAGCCGCAGGGCGAGGAGAACAGCGAGGAGGGCGGCGAGGACGATTCCGCCGGCGAGCAGGCCCAGCCCGAGGAAACCGACGCCTCCTCCGAGGACGAGCAGGCCGGCGAGATGGAAGCCGCCGACGCCGACACGGACGACGTCTCCGACGACGAGGAGGCCGACGCCGAGACCCCCGGCGAGGCCAGGCGCAAGGACAACCCGTTCACCAACCTGCCGAAGGAGATCGACTACAAGGTCTTCACCACCGCCTTCGACGAGACCATAGGGGCGGAGGATCTGTGCGACGAGGAGGAGCTCGACCGGCTGCGCGCCTTCCTCGACAAGCAGCTCGCCAACCTCTCGGGCGTGGTCGGGCGGCTCGCCAACCGGCTGCAGCGCCGCCTGATGGCGCAGCAGAACCGCTCCTGGGACTTCGACCTGGAGGAGGGCTACCTCGATCCGGCCCGCCTGGTCAGGGTGGTGCTCGACCCGATGCAGCCGCTGTCCTTCAAGCAGGAGCGCGACACCAAGTTCCGCGACACCGTGGTGACGCTGGTGCTCGACAATTCCGGCTCGATGCGCGGCCGGCCGATCACCGTGGCGGCGACCTGCGCCGACATTCTGGCGCGCACGCTGGAGCGCTGCGGCGTGTCCGTCGAGATCCTCGGCTTCACCACCCGCGCCTGGAAGGGCGGGCAGGCGCGCGAGAAGTGGCTGAAGGACGGCAAGCCGGCCAATCCCGGCCGGCTCAACGATTTGCGCCACATCATCTACAAGAGCGCCGACACGCCATGGCGGCGCGCCCGCCGCAACCTCGGCCTGATGATGCGCGAGGGGCTGCTCAAGGAGAACATCGACGGCGAGGCGCTGCTGTGGGCGCACAACCGCCTGATCGGGCGGCCGGAGCAGCGCAAGATCCTGATGATGATCTCGGACGGCGCGCCGGTCGACGATTCGACGCTGTCGGTCAATCCCGGCAATTATCTGGAGCGGCACCTGCGCGGCGTCATCGAGCTGATCGAGACGCGCTCGCCGGTCGAACTGCTGGCCATCGGCATCGGCCACGACGTGACGCGCTACTACCGCCGTGCCGTCACCATCGTCGACGCCGAGGAGCTTGCCGGCGCCATGACCGAGCAGCTCGCGGGGCTGTTCGAAGAGGAGACGCCGCGCGACATGCGCCGGTCGGGCGGTTTTCGGCGGGCTGGATGAGCGCTGGTTTCCGTTTGGCGCGATTGATCTCTGAACGGCTGGCGTCGCGCTCTGTCGCACCCCCCTCTGTCCTGCCGGACATCTCCCCCGCAAGGGGGGAGATTGGCAGTTTCGACCCTGCCGTCTCTCCTGCAAGGCTGGTGATTGGCGAAAGCCGCGGTGACGACCAATCTCCCCCCTTGCGGGGGAGATGTCCGGCAGGGCAGAGGGGGGTGCGAAGGAACGTAGCGTTGGCTGGATGGCTCCTCGCTGCTCTCATCTGCCATCTGCCTTCTGCGCCCGCCCATGCCGATCCCGCCCCTGTCGAGCGCATGGACGTCACGTCGCGCCCGATCGAACGCTTCCACATCGGCCGCGACCAGAAGCAGTTCGGGCCTCTCGAATTCGTCGGCGGGCTCGAGATGACGGCGCGGGGCGCCGATTTCGGCGCCATGTCGGCGTTCCGTTTCCTGAAACCCGGATCGGACTTCATCGGCGTCGCCGACACCGGCTTCTGGTTCTTCGGCACGATCGCCCGTGACGCACAGGGCCGGCCGGCCGGCGTCGAGAATTTCCGCATGGTGCCGATGGTCGACGAGGCCGGCCAGCCGATCGGCAGGAAATGGGAGGTCGACGCCGAAGGACTGGACGTCGAGGGCAACGTCGCCACGGTCGGCTTCGAGCGCAACCACCGCATCGCCCAGTTCCGCATCGAGCCCGGCGACATGAGGGCGCCGGTGCGCCAGCTCGACTTCCTGGTGCCGAAGAACGAGCTGCGCCAGAACCGCGGCTTCGAGACGGTGACGCGGGCGCCGGCTGACGGGCCGCATCGCGGCGGGCTGGTCGTCGTCTCGGAAAAGAGCCTCGACAAGGCCGGCAACATCTTCGCCGCCATCATCGAAGGGCCAGACAAGGGCATCTTCACGGTGAAGCGCAGCGGCGACTTCGACATCACCGACGGCGCCTTCCTGCCCGACGGCGACCTGCTCTTGCTGGAGCGCAGCTACAGGATGGCCGACGGCGTCAAGATGCGGCTGCGCCGCATCGCCGGCGCCTCGATCGCTCGGGGAAAGGTCGCCGACGGCCCCGTGCTGCTGGAGGCCGACATGGCTTACCAGATCGACAACATGGAAGGCATGGACGTCTGGCAGCGCGCCGACGGCGCCACCATGGTGTCGGTCATCTCCGACGACAACCACTCGATCCTGCAGCGCAACCTCTACTTGGAGTTCCGCCTGCACAACGATTAATCCCTCCCCCTTGAGGGGTGGCCAGACGAAGTCTGGCCGGGTGGGGTCGCAACGGCCGTGCTCGACGCCCTCTTTGGTGTCGGGTCGGCGCAGTTTCTGAGCGTCCCGCGCTTCCGAGGTTATCCCACCCGGCCAGCCTTCGGCTGGCCACCCTCCCCGCAAGGAGGAGGGGTGGTCGCGCTATGCCGCCAGGTGCCCGGCGCTCGCCTGGGCATAGTTGTGGCCGAAGCGGTTGGCCAGGAACGCGTCGAGCGCGATGTCCTCCTGGCGGACGAAACCTTCCTGCGGCAGCCGGCCCCCGGCGAGCAGGTCGAGCACGGCGGCGATGCCGGAGGCGGTGGTGATCTGGATGGCGCTGCGCGTCACGCCGCCGATCTGGCGGCTGTAGATCTTGTTGGCGTAGCTCTCCTGCAGCAGCCGCCCGCCCTTGCGGCCGGCGACGGTGACGAAGATGACCACCACGTCCTGCAGCGTCGCCGGCAGGGCGTTCTCCAGGATGTCCTTCAGCACCTCGCGGCGGTGGCGCAGGCCGAGGTCGTTGAGCAGCGCCTTCATGATCGCCGCGTGGCCGGGATAGCGGATGGTGCGGTAGTTCAGCGTGCGCACCTTGCCGGCATAGGTCTCGCACAGCGTGCCCAGCCCGCCCGAGGTGTTGAACGCCTCGTAGGTGATGCCGTCGAGCGAGAACTCCTCGCGTTCCTCCAGCGGCGGCACCTCGACCAGCTCGCCCTCGACGATCGCCTCGCAGGGCTCGCAATATTCGTTGATGACCCCGTCGGTGCTCCAGGTCAGGTTGTAGTTGAGCGCATTCGACGGGTATTGCGGCAGCGCGCCGACGCGCATGCGCACGCTCTCCAGCGTGTCGAAGCGTCTTGCCAGGTCGTTGGCGACGATGGAGACGAAGCCGGGCGCCAGGCCGCATTGCGGGATGAAGGCGCTCTTTGCCGTCGCCGCCAGCTCCTTGACGCGGCGGGTGCTCGCCACGTCCTCGGTGAGGTCGAGATAGTGCACGCCGGCGCGGGCGGCGGCTTCGGCGATCTTGACGGTCAGATGGAAGGGAGCGGCCGACAGCACCGCGAACTTTCCGGCGAGCACGGCGTCGAGTTCGGCGCCGTCGGCGAGGTCGATGCGCAGCCGCTTGACCGGCTGCGCGGTGTCGAGCCCGTCGAGCTGCGCCTGCGAACGATCGACGACCGTGACACGATAGTCGCCGCTGGCGGCGAGCAGGTCGGCGATGGTCGAGCCGATCTTGCCGGCTCCGGCGATGACGATCTCTTTCATGGCGAACCTCCGCGCAACCGATCCGGCGGAATCATCGCAGCTTGCCCGTCGAAAGAAAGCCTCTATAGGAAACTTATAAAGGTTCCATTTGGACATTTCGCCGACAAGATTGCTCGAAATGACGACCCAAGCCGACCGCGCCCTGATCGCCCTGCTGCGCGAGAACGCCCGCGCCTCGACCGCCGAGCTGGCGCGCCGGCTCGGCGTGTCGCGCACCACGGTTCAAAGCCGCATCGAGCGGCTGGAGCGGCAGGGCGTGATCGCCGGCTATGGCGTGAAACTGTCGCCGGAGCATGAACGGAACTTGGTCAAGGCGCATATTCTGGTGACGGTGCCGCCGAAACAGTCGGCAGCCGTCGCGGCCGCGCTGCGCGGCATGGCCGAGGTGCGCACGCTGCATTCGGTCAGCGGCAATTTCGACATGATCATCGTCGTCGAGGCGCCGTCGGTCGCCGACCTCGATCTCGTGATCGATCGCATCGGCGCGCTGGACGGCGTCGAGCGCACTCTGTCGTCGATCATCCTGTCGACCCGGATCGACCGCTAGGATCGCGGCCGCGGCCAGGGCGTTGCCGATCAGCTCGAAAGCAGGTTAACGGAGCCTGCAACCATGCGTTAACCCCGCAGTCGTCCGGATGGAAACGGTCCGTCCCCGCTTCGCCGCAACGGCCGAATTTCTGGTAGTATTTTCGGGCGGAGTGCGGCGAGTGGCGTCCGCGACGGGGAGGCGGATCCATGAAGCTCTTTTCCAGAAGGTCGGCGGCCTGTGCGGGTGCCCTCGCCGTCACGGCATGGCTCCATGCCGGCGCGGCGCTGGCGCAGGAGATCACGCTCAAGCTCCACCATTTCCTGGCGGCCGAGGCCAACGCACCGAGGCACATCCTCGATCCCTGGGCCGACAGGATCGAGAGCCAGTCCGGCGGGCGCATCAAGGTGGAACGCTACCCGGCCATGCGGCTCGGCGGCAAGCCTGCCGACCTGATCGATCAGGCGATCGACGGAACGGCGGATATCGTGCTCGCGCTGCCGGGCTATACGCCGGGACGCTTTCCCAGCGCCGAGGTCTTCGAGCTTCCCTTCATGATGACGGAGGCGGAGGCGACATCGCGCGCCTGGTGGGACCTGCTCTCGTCGCGGCTGAAGGACACCGAGTTCAAGGACGTGCATGTCGTTGCCGCCTGGGTGCACGGCCCCGGCGTCATCCATGCGCGCCAGCCGATCGCCACGCTCGGCGACATGAAGGGCAGAAAGCTGCGCGCCCCGACCCGCATGGTGACGGCGCTCATCGGCCGGCTCGGCGCAACGCCGGTCGTCATGCCGATACCGGCGATCACCGACGGCCTCGAAAAGGGCATGATCGACGGCGCGGTAATCCCCTGGGAGGTGGCGGTGCCGCTGAAAGTGCCGGAACTCGCTCCCAATCACACGGAATTCGGCGGCGACCGCGCGCTCTACACCTCCGCCTTCGTGCTGGCGATGAACAAGGCCCGTTACGACGGCCTTCCGGCGGACCTCAAAAAGGTCATCGACGACAATTCCGGCAGCGAGGTGTCGGCGCTGTTCGGCAAAACCATGCAGGCGGACGACGGCGCCGGCCGCAAAGCCGCGCTCGACGCCGGCAACACGATCATCGAACTCGGCGCCGCCGAGGTCGGACCATGGCAGGCGGCGGCCGAACCGATCGTCGAGACCTGGATCGCCGAGATGAAGGCGAAAGACATCGACGGCCAGGCTCTGCTCGACGAGTCGCGGACGCTGATCGACAAATACACCAGGCGATGAACTTGCCGCCTTCCGGCGCGAGCCAGGGCAATCCCGTGCGAGCGTATCCCGGATCGACCGGTAGCCGGCGGAGCGTCCGCGGGCACGGCGCCGGCAGGAGGAGGGCGGGGCAATGTTCCTCCGCCGGAGAGGGTGGGCGGACCTGCCACTGGAAGCAGCCCGAGCCGAATCGAGGGGAAGCCGGTCGCGCCGCTTCGTCCGCCGCTCAGAACGACAATGTCGCCGCTCCGGTCTTGATCTCCGCATGCATGGCGCTCGCGCCGACGATGACGACGCCGTCGAGCAGGTCGGCCTGTTCGTAGCCGCGCGCCTTCACGCAGGGCGGGCAGGCCCAGATGACGCCGCCGCGGCTCTGGAAATCGGCGATCAGGGCGGCGAGCGAGTCGAGCGGCGGCACATGCGTGAACTGCTGCCCGCCGCGGCGGACGAGATCGATGGCCGAGCTGGTGAGGAAGACCGACACCTTCAGGCCGGCGGTCAGTCCGCCATTGGCAATGGTGAACGCGACCGAGGACAGTTCCGAGTCGATGCCCTTGGTCATAAGGATGACAAGATTACGGCTTTCTGCTTGCATGTTGTTTCCATTTGTACATGTTTCTGTTGAATTTTTCTTCATTTACAGGAATAGATAGGAAGCGTCTTTGGCCGGATTGCTGAAATATTTGATCGAAACTCCGGCCCGCCCTTCGGCAGGCAGCGCGACCGACAAGGACGTCCTCTCCGACGTGCTGCGCTCAATCAGGATTTCCGGCTCGGTGCAGTTCTGCTTCATGCCCGGCGGCGCCTGGGAGACGGACGCCTCGCCGTCACCCTACCGGCCGCCGTCTGTGATGCCGTTCCACATCCTCGCCGAAGGCACGTGCTGGGTGGAGCTGGAGGGCGAGCGGGCGACCCTGCGACAGGGCGACGTCGTCGCCTTTCCCCAGGGAACCGGGCATATGGTCGGCGCCGGTACCGGCGGCCGCCTGCTCGACCCAGGCGGGGACCTGCCGCCGAAGCCGTGGCGGGAGGTGCCGATCCTGCGCTATGGCCAGGAGCATCCGCGCGTCCGGCTGATCTGCGGCTACCTGCAATGCGAGGCCGTGGGCTTCCGCCTGCTCAGGGACGCATTGCCGCGCTTCATCCACATCCGCACGGCGGAGGGCGACGATGCCGGCTGGTTCACGGTCATGATCGCGCAGATCGTCGCCGAGATCGAGCGGCCGCGCGCCGGCGGCCTGTCCGTGCTGGAGCGGCTGACCGAGACGATCTTCATCGAGCTGCTGCGGCGCCAGGTCATTTCGGGCCGAACCGGCTCGACGGGATGGCTCGCCGCGCTCGCCGATCCGTCGCTGGGGCGCTGCCTGGCCCTGATCCATGACGACCCCCGGCGGGACTGGTCGGTGCAGGACCTTGCCGCCGCGTCGGGCGTGTCGCGCAGCACGCTTGCCGAGCGCTTCGAGGCGGTACTCGCCACGTCGCCGATGCGCTACGTGCTGGATTGGCGCCTGTGCCTTGCCAGCGTGACCCTGAGCACCACCAGCAAGCCGATCGGGGTCGTCGCGCACGAGGCCGGCTACGGCACGGAAGCCGCCTTCAGCCGCGCCTTCTCGCGCGCCTACGGCACTCCGCCGGCCGCCTGGCGGCAGAACCGGCACTGACGGCCCGAGCGGCGAGGCCGATCCGGCGCGGCACAAGCCTCCCGATAAGTGCGCTCGATGGCGGTGCCTCCGGAGTACCGCCGCCGCCACATGAACCGGACTCCGCCGGGCCTGTCCCGCAGGATGTGGCCGCTTGCGCTTGACTTTCCGCGAATTCACGGCAAAAAGAGACAGACCTGTCTCATCTCTTGGTGTCGTCATGCAGAAGCGTCAGCACGTCATCGAGACCGCCTATCGGCTGTTCAAGCGCGGCGGATTCCACGCGACCGGCATCGATCGCATCATCGCCGAGGCGGGGGTCGCCAAGATGACCATGTACCGGCACTTTCCGAGCAAGGACGAGCTGATCGTCGCCGTCCTGGAATGGCGGGAGCAGCGGTTCGAGCGGCAGCTCGACGGACTCGCGGCAAGCGCCGCCACGCCCGACCGGAAGATCGCGACGATCCTCGACTGGCACGAGCGCTGGTTCGACGGCGCCGATTTCCACGGCTGCCTGTTCCAGCACGCCCTGGCGGAGTTCGAGAGCCGCGACCACCCCGTGCACCGGGCGGCTGCCAGGCAGAAGCTCGGCCTGAAACGGCGGCTGCGCGGGATTCTCGCGGCATCCATGCCGGGTGACCGCGGCGAGGCTGCCGCCACGGCATTGTTCATGCTGATCGAGGGGGCGACGCTGCTTGCCCAGATGGGGCAGGGAAGGGAAGCCATCCGGAGCGCCCGAGCGGCGGCGGCCGCGGTGCTCGCGGCGCCGGCCGGCTATCCATGAGCGCCGCGGTTGTCGGGCTCGCCCTCTCCGCCGCGATCCTGCATGCGAGTTGGAACGCCTTCCTGCGCAGCGGCGCCGACCGGCTGTGGACCGTCACGGTGATGAGTTTTTCCGGCACGCTCGCGGCGCTTCCCTTCGTCTTCATGCAGCCGCTTCCAGCGGGTCCGGCGTGGACCTACATCGGTCTTTCCGCCGTCCTGCAGGTCGCCTACACCGTCTTCCTCGTCGCCGCCTACCGGCACGGGGAACTCGGCCAGATCTATCCGGTCGTGCGCGGCACCGTGCCGCTGCTGGTGACGCTGGGCGGCTTCCTGCTCGCCGGCGAGCAGATCGGACCGTACCAGTCGGCCGGCGTCGTCCTGGTGGCCCTCGGCATCATGAGCCTTTCGCTCGGCAAGGGGCGGGCCGCCGCCTCGTCGATCCTGCTCGCCGCGGCGACGGGCACGATCATCGCCGGCTATGCCACCGTCGACGCGATCGGCGTGCGGATGGCCGGCGACAGCAGGGCCTATGCCGCCTGGGTGGTGGTGCTCTACGGCGTCATGCTGCCGGCGGTGGTGCTCATGCTGCGCGGCAGGCTCACGGTCGATCCGCGTGCGCCGGAGACGTGGAAGGCGCTGGCCGGCGGTGTCGTCGCGGTCCTCGCCTATGGCGCGGTGGTGGCGGCCTTCGCCCTAGGACCTGCCGGTCCCGTCGCCGCCCTGCGGGAAACCAGCGTCGTCTTCGCCGCCCTGATCGGCGGGCTGTTCCTCGGCGAGACGTTGACGCCAAGGCGTCTGCTGGCCTGCGTCGTCGTTACGCTCGGCGCCGTGCTGATCGGCTGCCAGCCGTGAACTCGCGGCCGGACAGCTTCGCCGCCACGGTTCACGAGCCGTCCTCGAAGCCGGCCAGATAGCCGCGCAGCAGGGCGTCTAGTGCCCCCTTGTCCGCTGCCGGCAGCGACGCCACCAGCCGCGCCTGCGTCGCCGCATGCGCGGTGACGGCGGCGTCGATGGCGGAAAACCCCTTGTCGGTCAGCGAGACGATGACGCTGCGGCCGTCTTCCGGATTGTGGCTCCGCTTCACCAGCCCGGCCTTTTCGAGCTGGTCGATGCGGTTGGTGAGCGTGCCCGAGGTGATCATCATGGCGGCCAGCAGATCGCCCGGCGACAGCCCGTAGGGCGGGCCGGAGCGGCGCAGCGTCGCCAGCACGTCGAAGGTGGCGCCGTTCAGCCCGTGCGCGGCAAACGTCTTCTCCATCTCGCGCGACAGATGCGCCGACAGCCGCCGGATGCGGCCGATCAGGCCCATCGGCGCGACGTCCAGGTCGGGGCGCTCGCGTTGCCACTGCGCCAGGATTTCGTCGACGCGGTCCATGCCGCATCATTCCGGCGAGATATCTTGACGTCAAGATGTTTTTCGAACTATCTTGACCTCAAGATAATTCACGAGGACGCGCCTCATGCCCCGCAGCTTCGACATCCTGCTCACGGCGATCGCCCCGGCGATCTGGGGCAGCACCTATCTGGTGACGACGGAGCTTCTGCCCGCCGGCTATCCGCTCACCGTGTCGCTGCTCAGGGCGCTGCCGGCGGGCCTGCTGCTGCTGGTTCTGGTGCGGCAGCTGCCGCACGGCATCTGGTGGGCGCGCGTGTTCGTGCTCGGCGGGCTCAACTTCTCGATCTTCTGGTGGATGCTGTTCGTCTCCGCCTACCGCCTGCCGGGCGGCGTCGCGGCCACGGTGGGCGCCATCCAGCCGCTGATCGTCATCCTGCTGGCGCGGCTGCTGCTCGGCTCGCCGGTTCGGGCGCTGTCGGTAGTCGCCGCGGTCGGCGGGCTGGCGGGCGTGGCGCTGCTCATCCTGACGCCGCAGGCGGCGCTTGATCCGGTCGGCATCGCCGCCGGGCTTGTCGGCGCGCTGGCGATGGCCGCCGGCACAGTGCTCACCCGCCGCTGGCAGCCGCCGGTGTCGCCGCTCACCTTCACCGCCTGGCAGCTCACAGCCGGCGGCCTGCTGCTCATTCCCATCGTGCTGTGGAGCGAGCCGCCGCTGCCGCATCTCACCGGCGCCAACCTGCTGGGTTTCGCCTATCTCGGCCTGATCGGCGCGGCCTTCACCTACATCCTGTGGTTCCGCGGCATCGCGCGGCTGGAGCCTTCGGTGGTGTCGCCGCTCAGCTTCTTCAGTCCGATGACCGCGGTGATCCTCGGCTGGGCGGTGCTCGGCCAGTCGCTCAGCCCGGCCCAGCTCGCCGGCATGGCCGCCGTGCTCGCCAGCGTCTGGCTCAGCCAGCGGGCGCAGCAGAAGGCGCCTGCGCCGCGGCCGGTCGACGGAAAATCGCGATAGCCGGCCGCTACACGGCGGCCGGCTGGCTCCAGCGGGCGGCGATCAGCCGGTAGGGGATCAGCGCCACGGCGGCGATGATCAGCTTCACCGTCAGGTCGCCCAACGCCCACGACACCCAGCGCGCCGCCTCGGCCAGCAGGCTGCCCAGCAGCGGCGCGGCCTCCAGCGCGAAGGCGTCCTCCGGTCCGACGAAGGCGAAGGCGGCGGAGAAGGCGATCGAGAAGAAGATCGCCGTGTCGACCACCGAGCCGGCCAGCGTGCCGAAGATCGGCGCGCGCCACCAGCTCTGCCGGCGCAGCCAGTTGAACACGGTGACGTCGAGCAGCTGCGCGGTGAGGAAGGCGGCGCCGGACGCGATGGCGATGCGCACCAGCCGGCCGGCGGCGGTGTCGAACTCGATCATGCCCAGCCGGTAGAACAGCGGCGGCACGAGGATCGAGCAGGCGACCGCCAGCATGAAGCCGACGAAGACGACGCGGCGCGCGAACAGCGGGCCGTGGCGGCGGTTGGCGAGGTCGGTGACGAGGAAAGCGACCGGATAGGTGAAGGCGCCCCAGGTCAAAATGTCGGCCAGCGACAGGCCGCCGAGCATGCCCTGGACGGGGAACTGCACGAGGATGTTGGAGGCGACCACGACGAGCGCCATGGCGGCCACGAAGGGCAGATAGGTGGTGCGGTCTCTCATTTTTTTATCCTGGGTAATGGAACCAGCGGCAACCGGCGGACGCTCCGGCCATGCCTCACAAAACAGAGCCCGCCATCGTGGATGACGGGCCCTATTCCGGCGGTCGTCCCCCGCCTATAAACGATCAGGCAGCGGCAGCCTGCTGCTCGGCCAGCTTCTTGGCGATCTGCTTCTTGAGCAGGCGGGCGCGCTGCGACAGCTCCGCCACGTCGGCCTTGGCCAGGAAGGCGTCGAGGCCGCCGCGGTGCTCGACAGAGCGCAGCGCGTTGGCGGAGATGCGCAGGCGCACGTTCTGGTTCAGCGCCTCCGAGATCAGCGTGACACTGACCAGATTGGGCAGGAAGCGGCGGCGGCTCTTGTTGTTGGCGTGGCTGACATTGTTGCCGGTGAGCACGGCCTTGCCGGTCAGTTCGCAAGCACGGGACATTTCTTACTACCTTCGATTCTCGTACGGACCGGCCTGCCTCGCCTCGACGGCGCGCGATCTTGTCAAGCGGTCTCTTGAAAAGTTGGGCCTCCATAGTGGCATTTGGCGGAGGCGTCAAGGCGGGGAAGCCGCTTCTATCCCGGGCAAACCAGCTTCGTCCCCGCAAAACCGCTGCTGGAGACATGGCTGCACAGCTCGAACCATTCGCACTCCGAGCAGGCGCGGCGCGTCGTGCCCTGCCGGAACGCTTCGCGCATGCGTGCCAGCACTGCCGGGTCGAGTGCGATCCTTGCACCGGCGTCGAGCGGCCGACCGAGCAGGTCGCCGACCGCCGACGCCGCCAGCGCGTCGCGTTCGACGACGCTTGTGTTGCGGCAGTGCGCCTCGGCCTCGCCGAGCAGCGGCCGGCAGATGTCGTCAGGCCCGGCGACGAGGAGGATGTCCTCGCCGCTGCTCAGGCGTTCGACGATGGCGTCGTAATTGTCGGTGAAGGCCGCGCTGTAGCCCTTGCCGACATAGGTCAGCATGCAGAGCAGGTGGTGGGCGCGCAGCCGGACCGTCATGTCAGAGCGCCGGCTTCGCTCCGGTGCGGCGGCAGACCTCGACCGTCACCGTCGCCAGCACCGCCTTCAGCGCGCCGCCGAGGATGAAGGGCAGGACGCCGAAGGTGATCGCGTCGTCGAGGCCGATCATGGCCGCCAGCCACAGGCCGCCGAAGGCGAGGATGAAGGCGTTGCCGGCTAGCATCGCCGCGACATTGAAGAGGACGCGCCCGGCGCCGGTCCAGCCCCGCTCGGCCAGCCAGCCGACCAGGACGGCGGCCAGCGGGAAGGCGACGAGATAGCCGGCGGTCGGGCCGGCGAAATGGACGAGGCCACCGGCGCCGCCCGCCAGCACCGGGAAGCCGATCGCCGCCTCGGCGAGCCAGGCGAGCACGGTGGCGAGGCCGAGCCGCCAGCCGTAGAGCGCGCCGATCAGCGTGACCGCGAAGGTCTGCATGGTCATCGGCACCGGGTACATCGGCACCTCGATCCAGGACGCGGCGGCGAGGAACAGCGTGCCGAGGGCGATCGCCACGATCTTCAGCGCCAGCGGACGCCCGGCGAGCCGGAGCGGCACATAGGGCTGCGGCGTGGCGGCGGATGAATGGTTCATGAGGTCGTCCTTCCAACGGATCTGCGGTCCCGGCGGTCGCCGGCCGTGCCCATGCGGCACGCGCAGCGATATTCCATGCGCCGCCCCGCCGCGCAATCGCAAATGCCGGCGCGGATGGGCCGCGGTCGACAGGTATCCGGCGCCAGGGCAGGCGCATAGGAGATTACCCCCGACCTCCGACTCCTCCCCATAGGGGCAGGGCAATCGCATTTGGGATTTCAGCAACTGCTGCTCGACCCCGTACCCCCACCCCTAACCCCTCCCCACAAGGGGGAGGGGGACTTTGCGGCCGCTATGCAACGCAAAACCGTCGACGATTAGTGCTCGGCGGAGACGCCAGCCGGTCGCCCTCCCCCTTGTGGGGAGGGGTTTAGGGGTGGGGGTAAACGCATATGCGATAGCCCTGCCTCAAGGGGGGTCTTGCGGCTGCTATGCCACGCGGAGCTTTCAACGATTGGCGTTTGGCGGAGACGTCAGCCGGTCCCCCTCCCCCTTGTGGGGAGGGGTCAGGGGTGGGGGTAATCTCCTATGCGCTTGCGCCTGCATCCGGCGCCGACGGTCATTGCCAAACCCGGCCGAACGCGACACTCTCACCGGCAGGGCGCGACGCCGAGGAGCATGCCGGCGACGGCATCTCCGGCGCCGGTCCGAGCTGCCGCCGATGCGAATGGCCCACCTGGCCAGGAAAGTTCTTGCCGATGCCGTCATCACCTTCCGCCGACGCGCGCATCTGCCGGGGCTGCTGGGACCAGATGAAAATGCCGATCCCGATCCGGGGGGCGCTTTCGGTGCCGTTCCAGGCTTTCGGCATCACCCGCAGCAAGATGAACCCCAACATCTGCACGATCTGCGAGCGCTCGTTCAGCTTCGTCAAGAAGCAGCGCCACGTTTCCGCCGACGCCACCATCCTGTTCGCCGACATGCGCGGCTACACGCGGCTTTCCGGGCAGACGGACGCGGTGTCGCTGAGCAGGATCGTCAGCATCTTCCAGGATCAGTGCGCCCGCGCCATCTGGGACCATGACGGCATCGTCAACAAGCAGATGGGCGACGGGCTGATGGCGATCTTCAACTTCCCGATCAAGAGCGAGCGCCACGCCGCCGCCGCGATCACGGCGGCGCTGGAGGTGCAGCGGCGCTGCGCCGATGCGCTGCGCGACCTGCCGGCCGGCGAGGCCGGCGCGCCGCCCGGGGTGGGCGTCGGCGTGCACACGGGCGAGGTCGAGATCGGCGAGTTCTCGACCTTCCGCAGCGATTTCACCGCGATCGGCGGCACGGTCAACCTGACGGCGCGGCTGGAATCGCAGGCCGCACCCGGCGAGATCCTGGTGTCGCCGGAGGCAGCGGCGCAGGCGCCGGAACTCATGGCCGGAGCGGCCATCCGCGAGCTATCGCTGAAGGGGATCAATCAGCCGGTCCGCGCGCATGTCCTGACCACACATCGGGTGTAAACGGGCACCATGCCTGAAATCGCATCCGATCCGCTGCCGCCGCAATTTCCATGATTGCTTCTTCGCAGGGCCCGTCGCCTCCGCGATCAGTCTGGAGTAGTTTGCCAGAAAGCGCCGGAGGGGAGCGATGCCTGAAGCAATTCAATTTGTGCCCTATGTCTTGGTGGTGCTTCTGACGGGCATTCCAACTTGGAAACTTCTCGTTCGGGTCGGCCTGTCGCCGGCATGGGCGGTACTTTGCCTGATCCCGGCCGGATTCATCATCGTCCTGTGGCTGATTGCCTATCGGCGGTGGCCGCTGCTGGAGGAGTAGGCACCGCCGACAATCCTGCCAGCGGCCGATCCCGGCCGGCCGCTTCACATTGCTGCCGGATTCTTCGCCTTCCTGCTCGGGCATGATCGATGGATGGCGAGATGCGGTTGGGATTGCGGCACGGCGCGGGCTGGCTGCCGTCGCACTGGCGCTGGGCATTGTCGCCGCAGCGCCGGCGCAGGCCGAGGTCGAGACCTTCAAGGGCGAGTACACCGTCTCCTATCTCGGGCTGACGATCGCCCGCTCGAGCTTCGACAGCCGCTTCGAGAACGGCCGGTTCTCGCTCCAGGGAACCGTGTCGAGCGCCGGCATCGCCGACATCTTCGGCCGCACCCGCGGCACCGCGTCGGCATCCGGCACCTTCGCCGGCGAGCGCACGCAGCCCGCCGCCTTCCGCATGAACTACACCGAAGGCCGCCGGAAGCAGATGACGGCGATGCGCTTTCGCGGCGGCACGGTGGTGAGCAACGAGAACGTGCCGCCGCTGAAGAAGCGCGGCTCGGACTGGGTGCCGGTCAGGCCGTCGCATCTGCGGGGCGTCGTCGATCCGCTGTCGGCCGGCGTCGTCAAGGCGGCCGGGCCCGGCGAGGTCTGCGGGCGCACCATAAAACTGTTCGACGGCGAGTTCCGGCTCGACGCGACGCTGCATCCGGCTCGGAACTCGTCGGCGGTCAGCGAATATGGCGACGGCGTCGTCACCTGCCGGGTCACCGTCAGGCCGGTCGCCGGCTACCGCAAGGGCCGCGCCGCGCTGGACTATCTGCAGAACCGCAGCAGGATCATGATCGCGTTTGCGCCGCTGGGCACGACCGGCGTATATGCGCCGGTGCATGCGACCGTCGGCACCCAGATCGGCACCGTAACCGTGAAGTCCCGGCGCATCGACCAGAACAGATAGCGCGGCCCGCCCCGCGCCCGAGGGGATGTTGGCCAATGGCACGCGCCACGCTGATCGGCTTTTCCGCTGTCGCCATGTGGGCGCTGCTGGCGCTGCTCACCGACGCCTCGGGCAGCGTGCCGCCGTTCCTCTTGTCGGCCATCACCTTCGCCATCGGCACGGCGGTCGGGCTCGCCATGCGGCTCGTCGCGCCGGCTCCGCCCGCCGGCGTGAAGATACCGCCGGTCGTCTGGCTGATCGGCATAGGCGGCCTGTTCGGCTACCACTTCTTCTACTTCACCGCCCTGCGCAACGCTCCGGCCGTGGAGGCGAGCCTGATCGCCTATCTGTGGCCGCTCTTGATCGTCGTCGGCTCGGCGCTGATGCCGGGCGAAAGGCTGCGCTGGAACCATGTGGCCGGCGCGCTGCTCGGGCTCGCCGGCACGGTGCTTATCGTCACCAGGGGCGGCGGCCTCTCCTTCGACAGCCGCTATGCCTTCGGCTACGCCATGGCCGGCGTCTGCGCGCTTTTGTGGTCGGCCTATTCGCTGCTGTCGCGCCGCTTCGCCGAGGTGCCGACCGGCATCGTCACCTGGTTTTGCGCGGCGACCTCCGTGCTGTCGCTGCTCTGCCATCTGGCACTCGAGCAGACCGTGCTGCCGTCGGGCGCAGGGCAGTGGCTGGCGGTGCTGGGGCTCGGCCTGATGCCGGTGGGGGCGGCCTTCTACGCCTGGGATTTCGGCGTCAAGCGCGGCAACATCCAGGTTCTGGGTGCCGTGAGCTATGCCGCGCCGCTTTTGTCCACGCTGGTGCTGATCGCCACCGGCTTCGCCGAGCCGAGCTGGAACGTGATCGGCGCCTGCCTGCTGATCACTGCCGGCGCCGTGCTGGCGGCGCGGCCAAAACTGTTCTCCCATGCCCGCCAGGCCGAACGCGGGGCCGACGCGTGATGCCGTTCGAGGGCGGCGTCGAGAGCCCGGCCAATGCGACGCTGATCTTCTCCGCCGCGGCCGCTCTGCTCTACGGCACGATGGCGGCCGCGCCGGCGCGGCCGGTCGCCTCCGTGGTCAAGACGCTGGCGGTCGGGCTGCTGGCGGTGCTCGCCGCCATGCAGGGCGGCCACTGGCTGCTTGTCCTGGCGCTGGCGCTCAGCGCCGCCGGCGACCTCTTCCTGTCGCGCGATGGCGAAAAACTCTTCCTGGCGGGACTGACAAGCTTCCTTGCCGCTCATCTCGCCTATGTCGCGCTGTTTTCCGTCATGGGCGGCGGCCCGGCCATGCTGCTCGCGGCACCGTGGCGCGGCGTGCTCGCCGCCATCCTGGTCGGGCTCGGCTTGGCCTTCCTCGCCGTGCTGACCGGCCGCCTCGGACCGGCGCTGCGGCTGCCGGTCACCGCCTATGTCGCGGCGATCCTGGCCATGGCGGTCTTCGCGCTCATGCTGGACGCGCCGCTGGTGATCGCCGGCATGCTGCTGTTCGTCGTCTCCGACACGCTGCTTGCCACCGAGAAATTCCTGCTGCCGGCGATCTCGCCGCATCGCGACCGCATGCGCTACGCGGTGTGGGGCACGTATTATCTCGGCCAGCTGGCGATCACGCTGGGGCTGATCCGCTTCTGACGTTCAGCTCACCCTGGCTCCCAGCCTTCGGGCGCCAGCTCGAAGGCGGAGAATTCGAAGCCCGGCGCCACCGTGCAGCCGACCAGCGTCCAGTCGCCGAGGCTGTGCGCGGTCTGCCAGGCATCGGCCGGCACCACCACCTGCGGCCGCTCGCCGGCGGCGAGGTCGGCGCCGAGGCGGTGCGTCGAGCGCCCGGTCGTCTCGTCGAACAGCGTCAGCTCGATCGGCGCGCCGGCATGGAAATGCCAGACCTCGACGGCATCGCGCACCCGGTGCCAGGCCGACACGTCGCCCTGCTCCAGCAGGAAGTAGATGGCGGTGGAGGCGGCGCGTCCGCCCGTGCCGGCCGCGTCGCGAAACGTCTCGACATACCAGCCGCCTTCGGGGTGCCGCTGCATGCCCAGAAGCGCGACGATTTCCGCTGCGCCTTGCCCCGCCATGTCAGAAATTGTCCTTGCGCTTGCGGATCTCGGCGAAGACCTCCTCGTCGGAGGCATCCTCCATGCCCAGCGTGCGGCGGATGCCGGGATCGTGCGGGCGCAGGAACGGATTGGTCTCCAGCTCGCGGCCGATGGTGGTCGGCAGGGTCGGCATCTGGTCGGCGCGCAGCCGGTCGACCTCCCGCGCCCGCGCCTTCAGCGCGGCGTTGTCGGGGTCGACGGTGAGCGCGAAGCGGGCGTTGGCCTGCGTGTATTCGTGGCCGCAATGGACGGAGGTATCCGGCGGCAGCGCCGAAAGGGTGCGCATGGATTGCCACATCATCGCCGGCGTGCCTTCGAACAGGCGGCCGCAGCCGAGCGAGAACAGCGTGTCGGCGGCAAAGACCACCTTGGCCTCCGGCAGGTGGTAGGACACGTGGCCGCGCGTGTGGCCGGGCGTCGACAGCACCCTTATCTCCTGCTCGCCGAAGCGCAGCACCGAGCCGCCGTCGACCGTCTCGTCGATGCCGGGGATCCTGTCGGCCTCCTTCGCCGGCCCGACGATCTTCAGCCCGAACCGCTTCTTCAGCGCCAGATTGGCCTCGACATGGTCGCCATGGTGATGGGTGGTCAGGATCAGCGTCGGGGTCCAGCCGGTGCGCTCCACCGCGTCGAGGATGGCCCTTTCCTCGGGCGCGTCGACGAGGGCGGTCTCGCTGCTCTGGCGATCGCGGACGAGCGCGCCGAAATTGTCGGTGCGGCACATGAACTGGTCGATGTCGATCGGCATTGGGCACCTCTCCTGTTCGCCGCATAGATAGAGCGGTGGTCCGGCGCTGTCATCCCGCCATCCGCCGATGTTGAACTGAGGCGGCGGCGCGGCTACCGTTCGCACCATGAATTCGGACATCGTCGACCTGCGCGCCTTCTATGCCTCGCCGCTCGGCCAGATGGCGGAACGCTCGATCACCATGGCGCTCTCGGCGATCTGGCCGAACCTGCCCGGCGAAAGGCTGGTCGGGCTCGGCTACGCGCTGCCCTGGCTGGAGCGCTTCGGGCCGGCGGCCGAGCGCAGCTTCGCCTTCATGCCGGCGACGCAAGGGGCGGTGCGCTGGCCGCGCGAGGGCGCCTCGTCGACGGTGCTGGTCTTCGACGAGGAACTGCCGCTGGTCGACGCCTCGGTCGACCGCATTCTTTTGGTGCATTCGCTCGAGCACGCCGAGAACCCGCGCGAGACGCTGAAGGAGATCTGGCGGGTGCTGGCGCCGGCCGGCCGCGCCGTCATCGTGGTGCCCAACCGGCGCGGCGTGTGGGCGCGCTTCGAGCACACGCCCTTCGGCACCGGCCGGCCGTTCTCGCGCAGCCAGCTCAACGAGCTGCTGCGCGACGCCAACTTCACCCCGGCGGCCTGGTCGGACGCGCTCTTTTTCCCGCCGTCGAAGCGGCGCTTCATGATGCGGCTGCAGCCGATGCTGGAGCGCTCCGGCCGCCGCTTCTGGCCGATCTTCTCGGGCGTCATCGTGGTGGAGGCGCAGAAGCGGCTCTACCAGGGCCTGCCGGTGGCGCAGCGCGCCTCGCGCCGCGTCTTCGTGCCGGTGCTCAACCCGCAGGGCGCAGCGACGGGGTAGCGGAGGACCGTTCGCCAAGCGCGCCTTACTGGCCCTTGATGATCTTCCAGACGGGTGAAGCGGCCCTGTCCAGGTTATAAGCGTCCTTGCTCGAGAGGCGGCCCTGTTGAACGGCGGTCACAATCCGCTTGCAGAAGAGTTCCGGCATCTTTTCCCGACTGACGCGCATCAGTTGGGCGGCTTCGATCTGCCAGCCGTACTGCCAACCGTGAACCTTTCTCACACAACCTGCGATGACTTCGTCCACGGTCTTCGGCGTCTGCGTGCAGCCCGTCACGGCGGCCAAAGCAAGCACCGCCATCAAAGCGGATCGTTTCAAGATTTCCCCCAATCCCCCCGGTGGATCGCGTGGCGATCACCTTGCCCTACACTCGCCAAGGTAGCCGGGAATTGCAGGACCGCAAGTATTCGGCGAATGAAATTTCCACAGCTGGCCTGCCCCATGTCGGGCTTGCCCCGGCAGGCGGCGAAAGGCCGCTTCCGCAGGACCACGGCCAGTCGAAATCTTGGCGGCTGCCCGCTGGCGGGCGGATCACTGGATGACGGCTTCGGCGCTGCTCCTGCCGATCTCCTCCAGTTCATAGGGCGTCGTCTGATACACCTGGTTGATCCAGTTGCCGAACAACAGATGCGCGTGCGAGCGCCAGCGGTTGAGCGGCGGCCGGGCCGGATCGTCGTCCGGGTAATATTCGTGCGGCACCTCGATCGGCGTGCCGGCGGCCACGTCGCGGTCGAACTCCTCCTTGAGCGAGGTGGAATCATATTCGATGTGGTTGAAGATATAGAGCCGGTTCGCTGCCCTTTCCGCCAGCAGGCAGGGCCCCGTCTCGCTCGATTCCATCAGCAGTTCGAGCCCCGAATCGGCCGGGATGTCGGCGGCGCGCACCTCGGTCCAGCGCGATACCGGAATGGCGAAATCGTCGGAAAAGCCGGCGAGATAGGGCGAGGCCGGCGCGTTGTTGTGGTGGCGGAACACGCCGAACGCCTTCTTGCCCAGCGTGTGCTTGGGAACGCCGTGGAAATGCCAGGCCGCCGCCATCGCCCCCCAGCAGATGAAGAAGGAGGAATGGACGTTGGTCGTCGTCCAGTCGAGGATGCGCGTCAGCTCGTCCCAGTAGTCGACCTGCTCGAACGGCAGAAGCTCGATCGGCGCGCCGGTGATGATGAAGCCGTCGAATTTCCGGTCCGCCACTTCCTCCCACGTCTGGTAGAAGGAGATCAGATGATCCTCGGGCGTGTTCTTGGCCTTGTGGTTGCCGACGCGCACCAGGGTCAGCTCGACCTGCAGCGGCGTGGCGCCGAGCAGGCGCGCGAACTGCGTCTCGGTGCGGATCTTGTTGGGCATCAGGTTGAGCAGGCCGATCTGCATCGGCCGGATGTCCTGCCGCATGGCCGTGCGCTCGTCCATGACCGAGACGCCCTCGCGAACCAGCACGTCGCGGGCCGGAAGCTGGTTGGGGATCCTGATCGGCATGGTGCTGCCTCCAAACAAAAAAACCGGCCGCGAACGTCGCGCCCGGTCCAAACGGCTTGTTCTGCCGACGGTCCTTTAGCGACTTGTTTAACGTGGCTGCAAGCCGACCGGCCAAATCACCACGGATGGCAGCGCTCATACTGCCGGAAGGGGTTTCACGTCAATGGGGAGCCGTCGCCGCGAATTGCGGCGGCAAATCGTCGTCGGACGCCGACCAGCCGGGCGCCTCGCCATTGGGCGGCGAGGGTCGAACAGGCTGCCGTGGGCGATGGCTGGTTTTGCCGCCTGGGGCGAAGACGAGTGCCCGCCGGCCGGACGCGCTTGCGGGGCGGGGCCGGCTCAGGCGGCGAGGCTGACGCGCGCCGGGCCGCCGATGATCCGGCTCGCCTCGGCCACCGCCTGGTCGGCGCGGGCGCGGATCGCTTCGGACGCCAGCGCGCCGCCGGCGAAATCCTTGTCGGAAGCGTAGATCGCGGTCGGAACGGTCAGCGCCTCGAAGAAGCCGAACAGCGGCCGGAGCTGGTGCTCGACGATCAGCGAATGGCGCTCGCCGCCGCCGGTGGCTGCCAGGATGACGGGCTTGCCGCGCAGCGATGCCGGCTCGATGAGATCGAAGAAGTGCTTGAACAGGCCGGTGTAGCTGCCCTTGTAGGTCGGCGATCCGACCACCAGGACGTCGGCGCCCAGGAGTTGCTCGACGAGGTTCACGGCGGCCGGGTCGAGATCGGCAAGCCGCCTGGCGCCGCCGAGCGACGGGCCGAGATCCTCGATGTCGAAGGTGCTTGAGGCGGCTCCTATGGCTGTCGCCAGCCGGCCGGCGATATGGTCGACGAAGGCCTTCGTCTTCGAGGGGCGCGTCACGTTCCCCGACACGCCCACCACAAGCTTCCTCGACATTCCATGCTCCCGGCAGATCGATCTTTCAGCATAAACTCTACAGATTTTGTGGAATTATATGAGCGAGGGAATTTCAAAAGCGCGCCGCCGGCAGGATGGGTTTTCCAAAAATGCGCCGGAACGGCCGATCCGTGGCTCGCGCGGACGCGCCGGCGAAGCAAAAGTCCGGTCCGTGTGTCTGGCTTTCTCGGTCGGCTTGCAGGGCTTGGCCATCGCGGCAGCCAGTCTTGTATGTTTGCGCAGAAAGCAGCGCGCTGCCGCGCTCGCGCGGATGGGCTCAGGGGGACAGTTATTTTCTTTCCGCAGAAAAGCGGCGGCGTCCCAAGGCTTGCGCTGGCGGAAAAAAGTAAACTGTCCCCGGCACTTACCTGTCTTCGCCGCGAAGCTCGCGGCGATGCGGCAGGTGCTTTTCGCGGCATTTTATCCCCTGCCTCTCCACCTCCCTTATACTACCCCCAGTCCCTCCTGCGGGAACGCCGATCATGACGGTGGTCTGCGGGGAGGGGCCGGTGTCCGGAAGGTAGCGGCTAACGTGGCCGCGAGGTCCGGCGCTGCTTCAGAGTTTCCAACGATCCCGTCCTTGAGCGGGACGGGGCTCCGGTATGGCCTGAGGAGCCGTCATGAGCGGGATATCGCCGGCGTCACTTAAGCCGGAGTAGCGAGTACGATCCCATGACCCGGAAATGAAGCGGCGAAGAAGCACCGGACGGGCGGCCGAAAGGTCGCATATAAAATTAGATGAGCGATCCTGCGGCCGCCCGTCTTCCCGATCTTCTCAATGGCCAGACTGCGATGCAGGGCGTGGCGAGGACGACGTATGCTCAGGGGACAGTTTACTTTCTTTCGGCAGAAAGGCACGGCGGTTCAGAGGTCGCGCGGGCCGAAAAAAGTAAACTGTCCCCGTCGCTTCCTCTCCCGGCGCTTCCCCCTCTCCGTCTCGGGCTTCCCCCTCTCCGTCTCGGGCTTCGCCCTCGACACCTCTCCCCCTGCGGGGGCGAGGAACCGCTGCCGCGATGCCGGCGCTCCTCCAGCCTGGGTTCCTCGCCCCCACGGAGTGGGGGAGAGGTGTCGAGGGCGAAGCCCGAGACGGAGAGGGGGAACCTGGCACCGAAACCGCCGGCGCGCGCTTTCCCTCCCGGGAATAGATCGGAGCGCAGCCCTGCATACCCGGCCGGAAGAACGCACCCCTCGACATCTCCGCCTCCCGCCTGTATTCCGCTCCGGGCCTCGGCCGAGGCCGTTTTCCGGACCCTGAGTCATGACCCAAGCCATCAATAGCACGCGTCCCCAGCCCAAGCCCGGCATCCTCGACATCGCCGCCTACGTGCCGGGAAAAAGCGCCGCGCCGGCCGGCGTCGCAAAAGTCCACAAGCTCTCCTCCAACGAGAACCCGCTCGGCGCCTCGCCGGCGGCGATCGAGGCTGTGCGCAAGGTGGCGGAGAAGCTCGAATTCTATCCCGACGGTGCGGCGACGAAACTGCGCGAGGCGATCGGCGCCGCGCATGGGCTCAACCCCGCCAACATCGTCTGCTCGAACGGCTCTGACGAGGTCATCGGGCTGCTTGCCATGACCTATCTGTCGCCGGGCGACGAGGGCGTCTTCACCGAGCACGGGTTCCTTGTCTACAAAATCTACATCCAGGCGGCCGGCGGCGTGCCGGTGGTGGCGAAGGAGACCGACGAGACGGCTGACGTCGACGCGATCCTCGCCGCCGTCACCGGGCGCACGAAGATCGTCTTCCTCGCCAATCCCAACAATCCGACTGGCACCTACATCCCCTTCGACGAGGTCAAGCGGCTGCATGCCGCCCTGCCGAAGCACGTGCTGCTGGTGCTCGACGCGGCCTATGCCGAGTATGTGCGCCGCAACGACTACGAGTCCGGCATCGAACTGGTGTCGGCCTTCGACAACGTGGTGATGACCCGCACCTTCTCGAAAATCCACGGGCTCGGCGGCGCGCGCATCGGCTGGGCCTATTGCCCCGCGCATATCGCCGATGCGCTGAACCGCGTGCGCGGGCCGTTCAACGTCAACGCCGCGGCGATCGAGGCGGGTGTGGCGGCTATTCGAGACCGCGCGCATGTCGAGCGCACCGTCGCCCATAACGAACGCTGGCTGCCCTGGCTGGCCGAGGAGCTGACCAGGCTCGGGCTCAGGGTGACGCCGAGCGTCGGCAATTTCGTGCTGATCCATTTCCCCGGGGACGGACGGCATTCGGCGGCGGCCGCCGACGACTATCTCACGGCGCGCGGCTATATCCTGCGGCGGGTGACCGGCTACGGTTTTCCCAACGCGCTGCGCATGACGGTGGGCACCGAGGAGGCCAATCGCGGCGTCGTCGCCGCCCTCGCCGAATTCTTGAAGAGCTGACCATGACCGCCCCCATCTACGACCGGATCGCCCTGGTCGGCATCGGCCTGATCGGCTCGTCGCTGGCGCGCGTCATCCGCCGCGAGAGGCTGGCCGGCGAGATCGTCGTCTCCACCCGCAGCGCAGCCACGCTGAAGCGTGCCGTGGAACTCGGCCTGGGCGACACCTACACGACGGACGCGGCCGAGGCGGCGCGCGGCGCCGATCTGGTCATCGTCTCGGTGCCGGTCGGCGCCTCGGGCGCGGTTGCGGCGGAGATCGCGCCGGCGCTGAAGCCCGGCGCCACGGTGACCGACGTCGGCTCGACTAAGCGCTCGGTGATCGAGCAGATGGGGCCGCACATGCCGGCCGGCGTGCACTTCATCCCCGGTCATCCGCTAGCCGGTACGGAAAAATCGGGACCGGATGCGGGCTTCGCCGACCTGTTCGAGAACCGCTGGTGCATCTTCACGCCGCTGCCCGGCACCGATCCGCAGGCGCTGGAGCGGCTGTCGGACTTCTGGCGGCGCTGCGGCTCGAACATCGACACCATGGACGCCGAGCACCACGACATGGTGCTCGCCATCGTCTCGCACCTGCCGCACATCATCGCCTACAACATCGTCGGCACCGCGGACGACCTGGAGACGGTGACCAAGTCGGAGGTGATCAAATATTCCGCCTCCGGCTTCCGCGATTTCACCCGACTGGCTGCGTCCGACCCGACCATGTGGCGCGATGTGTGCCTGCACAACAAGGACGCCATCCTCGAGATGCTGGCGCGCTTCTCCGAGGATCTCGCCTCGCTGCAGCGGGCGATCCGCTGGGGCGACGGCGAAAAACTGTTCGACATGTTCACCCGCACGCGCGCCATCCGCCGCTCGATCATCGAGGCGGGGCAGGAGATCGACGTGCCGGACTTCGGCCGCCAGGCGGTCGAGCACCCGCACAAGGGGTAGGGCCGCCGGGTTACTGCACCGGCGGCAGCTTGCCGAGCGGGATGAAGCCGAGCGAGGCCATGCCCTTGTTGATGCGCAGCGGCAGCGACGGCTGGCTGCCGAGGAAGGACAGCCCGGCAAAGCCCTGCCGGATCTTGTCGGCCTGTTCGGGAAAAACCTGCGACAGCGACGCCGCCAGCGCCCGCGGCTCGTGCAGCGACACTTTCAGCGTGGCGTCGATGAGCCCGTCGGCATCGATCGAGAACGGCCCGGACACCGTCAGCGAGCCCTGCTCGCCGAGTGTCAGCGACAGCGTGCGGATCACCCCCGAGCGGCCGCGCAGGTCGCGCGCGCCGTCGTCGAGCAGGCGGATGCCGTCGCCGAGCGACAGGTCCGCCTCGCCCGACAGCGGCGGGACGCTGCGGCCGTCGACCAGCACCGGGTCGAGCGCCAGCCCGGCGAAGCGGGCGGCGAGATCGAGGTCGGCGCCGTTCGGGCGCATGTGGCTCTCGAAGGAATCGGCGGCGACCAGCTGCTTGCCGTCCGCGGCGGTGACCTTCAGCGTCACCGCCTGCAGCGACACGCGCTCGGGCAGCGGATCGGCCAGGCGGGCGCTGGCGCGCAGGTTCGTCCATTGCAAGGCCAGCGGCCCCGTCTGCGGGGTGGACAGCGTCGCCGGGCTGTCCAGCTCCGCCACCAGCCGCATCGGGTCGTAGATCTGCCCGGCGGAGCGGAAGGCGCCGGCGGCGAGGCTCATCGCTTCGGCCGGCTGCTCGACCGAGATACGGTCGCAATAGAGGCCGATGCGGAAGGGATAGCCGCGCGCTTCCGGGTTCACGCATTCGGCCTTCGTGCCGCGCTCGCCGAGCCTGGCCAGCGTCCGGGCGGCCTCGCCCTCGATCTTCTGGGCGAGCCAGAACCAGCCGGCGGTGTAGGCGGCGACCAGCACGATGACGAAGACGCCAAGCCAGAGGATGCGGCGGCCGTAGCGCCCGTTGCTGGAGGGGTCGTGCATATTTGCTTCCGAATCGCCTCTTCGATCTTGTCCGATTCAGCCTTTTCACGATCGGACAGACTCGTCTAGGACTGCGCGCGCACAGAGCGGATCAGGCTTGGCGAAATGGGCCATTTTTGGGTTTTCGGCTACGGTTCCCTGATGTGGAGGCCGGGTTTTGCCCATACCGAGACCGAACGGGCACGCCTGCACGGCTACCGGCGCTCGCTCTGCGTGCGTTCCTGGGTGCATCGCGGCACGCGCGAGCGTCCCGGGCTGGTGCTCGGCCTCGACCGCGGCGGCTCCTGCGTCGGCCTCGCCTTCCGCGTGCCGCTGGAACTGCGCGACGAGGTGATGGCCTATCTGCGCGAGCGCGAGCTTGTCACCAGCGTCTACCTGGAGCGCATCCTGCCGGTGCGGCTCGCCGACGGCAGGATCGTGCAGGCGGTCTGCTATATCGTCGACCGCGCGCATGTCCAGTACGCCGGAAGCCTGGAGGAGGAGGCGGCAGCCGACATCGTGCGCGGCGCCGTCGGCCAGTCCGGCCGCAACGAGGACTATGTGCTGAGCGCCGTCGAGCATCTCGCGGCGCTGGACATCCGCGACCATTGGATGGAGGCGGTGGCGAGGCGGCTCGAGGCGGCCGATTCGGAAGAAACGGCTCTTCAGAGGGGCTCTGGAACATCTTCCCGCCGCTAAAACGACCGATCTAACAGCCTCTAAACGATTGCCCTCTACAAGGGGGCGACCAACCGGCCGGAAAGCTTCGATGCTGCGCAAACTCTACGACTGGACCCTGTCGCTCGCCGCCCGCAAGTCGGCGGAATGGTGGCTGGCCTTCATCGCCTTCGTCGAGAGCTCGGTGTTCCTGGTGCCGGCCGACGTGCTCTACCTGCCGATGGCGCTGGCCAAGCCCGAGCGTGCCTACCGCTACGCGATCGTGGCGACGATCGCCTCTGTGCTGGGCGGCATTGCCGGCTGGTTCCTCGGCCACTACGCCTATGAGACGATCGCCAGGCCGGTGCTCGAATTCTACGGCAAGTACGACGAGTTCGAGGCGCTGCGGATATCCTCCGGCACCGGCTTCATCCTGTTGATGCTGGTCACCTCGGGCCTCACCCATTTGCCGCCGATCAAGGTCGTGACCATCCTGGCCGGCGTGATCAGTTTCCCGCTCGGCTGGTTCATCCTGTCGGCGATCATCGCGCGCGGCGCCCGCTTCCTGTTCCTGGCCTGGCTGCTGCGCACCTATGGCGAGCCGATCCGCCACTTCATCGAGAAGCGGCTGGGGCTGCTCGCCGGGGCCGCTGCGGCCGTCCTAATTCTGCTCTATATCCTGGTCAGATACGTGTTCTGACCACGCCGCCACACGAGTACAGCATGACCAGCCTTGCCGCCCCGACCTCGCGCCTGCAGGCGACGACTGCGCTTTTCCTCGCCGTGGCGATGGCGGCCACCGTCGGCGGCGCGCTCGGCTTCCAGCACATCGGCGGCTACATCCCCTGCAAGCTCTGCTACGAGCAGCGCATGCCCTATTATGTCGGCGCGCCGCTGATGGCGCTCGCCTTCCTGGCCGCGGTCGTCAAGCTGCCCGCGCTCGTCACGCGCGGCCTCTTGTTCGCCGGCGGGCTGCTGATGGCCTACGGCCTCTATCTCGGCGTCTACCATTCGGGCGTCGAATGGGGCTGGTGGCCGGGCCCGACCGACTGCGGCATGGTGGTGGCGCCGCCCGACACCGGCGGCAATGGCGTGCTCGATGCCATCAACGCGGTCGTGCCGCCCTCATGCGATCAGGCGGCGCTGCGCATCCTCGGCCTGTCGCTCGCCGGCTGGAACGCCATCGCCAGCCTGGTGCTGGGGGCGGTGGCATTTTGGGGAGCGCTGAAGCGGGCGTGAGATTTCGCACCGGAGCGCCGAGCGCTTACGGCTCCAGTTCGACGTCCCAGTAGAGATAGTCCATCCAGCTCTCGTGCAGGTAGTTCGGCGGGAACAGCCTGCCGTTGTTGTGCAGGTCGTGCACGGTCGGCGGATAGGGCTTCTGCATCGGCCACATCTTGGCCTGCGCCGGCAGGTGGCCGCCCTTGCGCAAGTTGCAGGGCGAGCAGGCGGCCACCACGTTCTCCCAGGTGGTGGCGCCGCCGCAATGGCGCGGGATGACGTGGTCGAAGGTGAGATCCTCCGACGTGCCGCAATACTGGCACTGGAAGCGGTCGCGCAGGAACACGTTGAAGCGCGTGAAGGCGGGATGCCGCGAAGGCTTGATGTAGGTCTTCAGGCTGACGACGCTCGGCACCCGCATCGAGAAGGACACGGACGAGACGGAGTGCTCGTATTCGGCGACGATGTTGACGCGGTCGAGGAATACCGCCTTGATCGCATCCTGCCAGGACCACAGCGACAGCGGGTAATAGCTGAGCGGCCGGTAGTCTGCGTTCAGAACCAGCGCGGGAAGCCCATCCAGAGATACGGCAACCGTCACGTCTCGAAACCTCCTTGGCAGGCGGACGCCTGACGTGGATAGTCTAAGCCCGACATGACAGGGATGTGAAGCGGCAACACGGCCATATTGCGGCGCAAAACAGCGCCGATTTTCATGTTTTTTCGAGGTTTTGCGCGAGGGGCGCGGCATCGCGCCCCTTCGTCTCGCGATAGTAGGCCCAGAACAGCCGCGACGCGATGCCGCGCCAAGGCGCCCATGATTCGGCGATTCCGGCGAGCGCCTTCTCGCCCGGACGGGCCGCGAGGCCGAAGGCATGGCCGACCGCCGCCTGCAATGCGACGTCGCGGGCCGGGAAGATGTCGGGGTGGCCGGCGGCGAACAGCAGGTAGCACTCGGCCGTCCACGGGCCGATGCCGGGCACGGCGGTGAGCCGGCCGATGGCGTCCTCGGCCGGCAATTCGCACAGGTGGACGAGATCGAGCCCGTCGGCGACGGCCGCCGCTGCCGACAACATGGCGCGCTGCTTCGGTCGCGAGAAGCCCGCTTCGCGGAACACCGCCTCGCCGGCGTCGAGCACGGCCTGCGGCGTCAGGGGATCGAGAAGTTTTGCGAAACGGCCGAAGATCGCGTCGGCGCTGGCCCGCGACACCTGCTGCGACACGATGATCGAGGCGAGGCTGCCGAAGCCCGGCTCGATCAGGCGCAGCGGCACCTCGCCGGCGACCCGCCGCACGGCGGCGAGCCGCGGATCGAGCCCGGCCAGGGCGTCGAGGCCGGCGGCAACGTCGGCGAGAGTGGCTATCCTGTGCATGCCGCGCCTTGTTGGCGCCGGACGGACGAAGTAGCAATCGCAAAGTTCACGAGGGCAAGACGCTTCCCGCCAGATGGTGACACGCCCGGTCTTCCGCTTTGCGCCGAGCCCCAACGGCGCCCTGCATCTCGGCCACGCCTACTCCGCGCTGCTCAACCGGCATCTGGCGGAGCGCGTGGGCGGACGGCTGCTGCTCAGGCTGGAGGACATCGACACGACCCGCTGCACGCCGGAATTCGAGGCCGGCATTTTTCGCGATCTCGAATGGCTTGGTGTCCGCTGGGAGGAGTCGGTACGGCGGCAGTCCGAGTATTTTGCCACCTATGCCGAAAGCTTGCGCCGGCTGGAGCGGCAGGGGCTCGTCTACCCTGCCTTCATGAGCCGCGGCGAGATGCGTGCCCACATCGTCGAACGGGAGGCGCGGGGCGAAAACTGGCCGCGCGATCCCGACGGCGTGCCGCTCTATCCCGGCCTCGACAAAGCATTGTCCCGGCGCAAGCGCGAAGCGCTCATCGCCGAGGGAAGGCCGTTCGCCTGGCGGCTGGACATGGTGGCGGCGCTGGGCCGGGTTGGCGGGTCGCTGGCGTGGGAGGAGATTTCCACGGGCGAAACAGGGCAATGCCAAACCCTCGATGCGCCGCTGTCAGACACCCCCACCCCTAACCCCTCCCCTCAAGGGGGAGGGGGACACCCGCGCGTCGACGCGGATCAAGATCGTCGGCCATCGGTGACAGGCGAGGCTGGTGCAAAGTCCCCCTCCCCCTTGAGGGGAGGGGTTAGGGGTGGGGGTACCCGGATCGACGCCGATCCCGCAGCCTGGGGCGACGTCGTGCTGGCGCGCCGCGACGTGCCGACCAGCTATCACCTGTCGGTCGTGGTAGACGACGCGCTCCAGGGCGTGACGCATGTGGTGCGCGGCCTCGACCTGTACGCGGCGACGGCGGTCCACCGTCTGCTGCAGCGCCTGCTCGGCCTGCCGGCGCCCGCGTACCACCACCACCGGCTGATCCTCGGCCCGGACGGCCGCAAGCTTTCCAAGAGTTTTGGCGACACCGGCATAGCGGCGTTGCGCGAGGCCGGCGAAACGCCGGAAACGGTCAGGCGGATGGTCGGATTCGAAGCCGCCACGAACCGCGCCCCCTGACCCAGCCCAGCCGTTCGGCAGTTGCAACCATATGGTGTAAGCAACTGTTTCTACGGGGTATTTGTTCTTTTTCGACTGTTCGGGTTGGCATCGGCGCCGCTGTCGCCTAGACAGGATCCTGCGCGGGGGAACTGTCAGTCTCGAACAGAGGTGCTGCCTTTGCCCTTCGCTGTACGCGTGATTCTGCTGTCCTTTCTCGCCCTCTTCTGCCTCTCCGCATGCGCCTCCTCCCTGGTCGTCCAGGACGGCGGACTCCCCAACCCACCCTTGTCCGAGCGGGGCGTGGTCTACCTCTTCGCCGGGCTGACGCCGGCCGGCGACACCATGGCGCGCAGCGGCATGTATCAGGTGACGCAGCACATCCGCGCGGCCGGCGTGCGCGCCGACGTCTACAACCCGGCCCACTGGCAGAAGGCGGCGGAGCATTTCCTGGCCCAGCCGCGCGATGCCAGGATTCCGGTTTCCGTGGCGGGCTACTCGATGGGGGGCAATGCCGCCACGCGCTTCGCCGAACGGCTGCGCGCCGCCGGCGTGCCGGTCGAGACGCTGCTGACCTTCGAGGCCTATCAGCCGACGCCGGTCCCCTGCAACGTGCGCCGCGCCATCGACATGTACGGCACCGACGGCCTGTTCAGCATGTCCACCCGCCTGCGTCCCGGCAAGGGGTTCAGCGGCCCGCTGGAGCGGGTCAACTGGTCCAAGCTGGATAGGAACGGCAAGCACGACCATCTCGGCGTCTCCAAGGAGCCGGCGGCGCTGCGCTTCGTCCAGGATGCGCTGATCGACGGCAACGGCGTGCGGCGCCAGCCGCCCGCGCCCGGCGAGGCGGGATGCCTGGCGACGCGCTGACCCGGCGGCGCTTCATGGCGGCTGAATCATTGGTTCAGCATTTCGCCTTTGCCTGGCGCGCGGGTCCGCAATAGAGCGGGCGCTTCCATCGCGATACGGCAGCGCCCGACATGACATCCGCAAAGAAGCTCATCCCGGCGCTCTTCGTGCTGCTGTGGTCCACCGGCTTCATCGGCGCCCGCTACGCCATGCCATGGGCCGAGCCGTTCACCTTCCTTGCCGCCCGTTTCGGCATCGCCTTTCTGATCCTGGTCGGGATCGCCGTCGCGATGGACGCATGGCGCATGCGCCGGCGCGACGTGTTCTGGTCGATCGCCGCCGGCATGCTGATCCACGGCATCTATCTCGGTGGCGTCTTCTGGGCGGTGCGCCAGGGGCTCGGCGCCGGCCTGGCCGCCCTGATCGCCGGGCTGCAGCCGCTGATCACCGCGGTACTGGCCGCCGCCTTCCTGGGCGAGGACATCCTGCCGCGCCAATGGGCGGGGCTGGCGGCGGGCTTCGCCGGCGTGGTCGTGGTGATCCTGCCGAAGCTCGGTGCCGGTCTCGACGCTGTCACCTGGCCGATGCTGGCGGCGGCGGTCCTCGCGGTGGCGGCGATCAGCGCCGGCACGGTGCTGCAGAAGAAGTTCGGCTCGACGACCAACCTCGTCATGGGCACGGCCTGGCAGTATGTCGGCGCCGCCGTGCTGATGGCAGCGGGATCGCTGGCGCTGGAGACGCGCACCGTCGTGCTCACCGGCGAGCTCGTCTTCGCCATGGCCTGGCTCGTGCTGGTACTGTCGATCGGCGCGATCTTCCTGCTGATGATCCTGATCCGCGACGGAGCGATGGCGAAGGTGTCGTCGCTGTTCTATCTCGTTCCAGCGGTGACGGCGGTCATGGCTTGGCTGCTGTTCGGCGAGAGCCTGACGCCGGTGCAGGTGGCCGGCATGGCGCTCGCCACCTTCGGCGTCGGCCTGGCGACGTCGAAAGCGCGCCGCTGATCTTTCTGGGGGAGCAGGCAATCGCATGGGATTTTCCGGGCGCGCTGCTCGGCCGATACCCCCACCCCTGCCCCTCCCTCAAGGGGGAGGGGGGCTTTGCGGTCGTCATGCCACGCCAAACGGTCGACGATTGGCACCTGGCGGAGCCGCAGCAAAATCCCCCTCCCCCTTGTGGGGAGGGGTTAGGGGTGGGGGTATACTCATATGCGATCGGCCCCTCAAAGAGGCTCGCGCCGCCTCAGCCGCCCACGCGAGCCCTGGCATCCAGATAGCGGCGGATTGAGGCGTTGAGCTCGCCGCCGAGGATGAAGATCGCCGAGACGATGTAGAGGAAGACGACTGCGACCATGATCGAGGCCAGCCCCGCATAGGTGTTCACATAGGAGGAGAAGCGGTCGAGATAGGCGGCGAACACCGTCGAGCCGACCAGCCAGCCGATCAGCGTGAACAGGATGCCCGGCACCATGTCGACGAAGCGCCGCTTGCCGGCGGGCAGCCAGACATGGACCGCGACCAGCCCGAGCACGATGACGGTCGAGGCGATGACGTAACGCCACAGCGTGAAGGTGCCCATGTAGGGCTCGATCCACTCCGCCCTGGCCAAAGCGATGCGGGCGATCAGCGGCGCGAACACCAGAAGCACGCTGATGATGACGAAGCCGATGGTGGCGATCAGCACGAAGACGATGCTCTGCACGCGGCGAAAGACGAAGGACCGCGTCTCGGTCACACGGTAGGCGCGGTTGAGCGAGGTGCGCAGCGCCTCCACCCCGTTGGAGGCGAAGAAGGCGGCGAGCAGCACGCCGAAGGTGAGCAGGCCGCCGCGCCGGATCGTCAGCACGTTGACGACCTCGCTGGCGATCGGCGCGGCGATCTGCTCCGGCCAGGTGTCGAAGACCAGATGCACCGCCGTCTCGGCGAAGGCCTGGGCGCCGAGGAAACTCGCCAGCGTGGTTGCGAAGATCAGGAAAGGGAACAGCGCCATCAGCGCGGTGATCGCCAGATGGCTCGCCATCGACCAGCCGTCGTCGTCGTTGAAATGGCCTAGCATGTCGGCCAGCACGCGGCGGACGGCGACGATCTTGCGCATGGGCTGCCGGTTCTCCGTCGATTGTTTCCGGAGCGCGAATATGGGAAGGCTTTGTCGGATATGGCAACAGCAACCAGGCAGCGATTCCGCTCGTGAGCGAGCCGCGCACCATCATCGTCACCGGCGCCTCCTCCGGTATCGGCGCCTATTGCGCGCGGGCGCTCGCCGCCGAGGGCTGGCGCGTCTTCGCCACCGCGCGCAAGCCGCAGGACATCGAGCGGCTGGAGCGGGACGGGCTGGAGGCCTTCTATCTCGACTATCGCGAGCCCACCTCGATCGAGGCGCTGGTGGCGGCGGTGCTGGAGCGCACCGGCGGTCGCCTCGACGCCCTCTACAACAACGGCGCGCATGCCCAGCCGGGCGCGGTCGAGGATCTGCCGGTCGCGGCGCTGCGCGAGCAGTTCGAGGCCAACCTGTTCGGGTGGCACGACCTGACGCGGCGCATCGTGCCGGTCATGCGCGCCCAAGGCCACGGCCGTATCGTCCACTGCTCGTCGATCCTCGGGCTGACGCCGGTGAAATGGCGCGGAGCCTATGTCGCCTCCAAGCACGCGCTGGAAGGGCTGATGCTGTGCCTGCGCGCCGAGCTCGCCGGCAGCGGCATCCACGTCTCGCTGATCGAGCCGGGGCCGATCGAGTCGAAGATCGCGCCGAACGGGCTCGACTGGTTCTTGAAGAACATCAACCATGAGAATTCCGTGCACCGCGAGGCCTACCAGGCGCAACTGGCGCGCATGCGCGGCGGCGGCTCGAAGTCGCGGCTGAAGCTGAAGCCGGACGCCGTCCATGCGGTGCTGCGCCACGCGCTGCTGTCGGAGCGGCCGCGTCCGCACTATGTTGTCACCGTGCCGGCCAAGGTCGGCGTCCTGCTGAAGCGGCTGCTGCCGGCATCCCTTCTCTATCGCGTGCTGGCCTCGCAGGCCTGACCATCTTCAACGAGCGAGACAGATCATGGCCTCCGTCTTCAACATCTTCGCCATCATCGTCATGGCCGCCGTCGTCTTCGTGCTGATCCGGGGACTGATCAACATGATGCGCGGCGGATCCGGCAGCACCTCCAACAAGCTGATGCAGGCGCGCGTGCTGCTGCAGTTCATCGCGCTGGTGCTGATCTTGCTCGCCGTCTATTTCAATCGCCAGGGCGGATGAGACGGCCGGGGAGGGACAATGGTCAAGCTCAACAAGATCTATACCCGCACCGGCGACGACGGGACCACAGGGCTCGGCAACGGCCAGCGCCGGCTGAAGTCGGACCTGCGGGTGGAGGCCTACGGCACGGTCGACGAGGCCAATTCCTGCATCGGGCTGGCGCGGCCGCATATGGCGGCCGGGCATGCCGAGATCGACGCCATCCTCGGCCGCGTGCAGAACGACCTGTTCGACCTCGGCGCCGACCTCGCCACGCCCGACGAGGGCAAGCCGCTCGACTACGAGCCGCTGTGCATCGTCGCCTCGCAGACGGCGCGGCTGGAGGCCGACATCGACGCGCTCAACGCGCGGCTGCAGCCGCTGCGCTCCTTCGTGCTGCCCGGCGGCTCGCCCGCCGCCGCGGCGCTGCATCTGGCGCGCACGGTGGCGCGCCGCGCCGAAAGGCTGATGGTGGCGCTGGCTCGAGTGCCGGGCGAGCACGTCAACCCGGAGGGCGTCCGCTACATCAACCGCTGCTCCGACCTGCTGTTCGTCGCCGCGCGCGTCGCCAACGACGACGGCAGATCCGACGTGCTGTGGGTGCCGGGCAAGAACCGCTGAGGTCCCGCCCGAGCCATTCACTTGGCCTGCCGCTCGGCCTCTCGTGCCAGAACCTCTTCGCTCCATTGATTGAGGCTCTTGCCCGATAGCTCGGCGGCGAGTACCGCCTTTGAGTGCACCGCCGGATCGATCCGAAGCATCAGATTGCCCGAATAGGCCTTTTGCGGTTCTTTCCCGACCTTCCTGCAAGTTTCGATATAGTCGTCCACCGCTTCATGGAAGGCTGCGATCAGGTCGCTGACGTTGTCGGCATGAAATCCGATCACGTCCCGGATGCCGGCGATCCGGCCGAAGAAAACAGCGTCGTCCGGATCGAATTCGACCTTGGCGGAATATCCTTTGTAGGTCATGGCCTTCATGGAGTGACTCCTATCTGCGCGAGAAACTCACGGGCATCCCTCACCTGATATTTCTTGGCCTCCTTGGCCGGATGAGGCCGATGGAAGCTGGCGACATGGCCTTCGAAATCGAAGCGAACGCGAGAGCCGCTTCCTTCGATGACCCTGCAACCGACGGCGATCAGAAGGTTCTCTATGTCGGCCCATTCGATGGTGCCCGAAACCGGGTCCCGGAAGATGGCTGCAAGGGTTTTCTTCTGCTTGCCATTCATGATTGCAAAATAAGCTATCGCGCTGCCCGGTGCAATCAAAACATGATAGCGGAGCAGCTGCGTTGCGTGTGGCTCGAACCTCCTGTGGGGTATGAAGACCCCACCAACCCACGAATTTTCCGGCAAAAGTCCGGCGCTTGACACCCTTCAGGCAAGGCGATCAAACATCCTAAGCGAGTTCACGGTCAGGCTCCGACGAGCGGCCAGGTGGAGAAACAGCGCCTTGTTCGTTCCGCTTCACGACGCAAACGGCCTCGAGCACATCCGGCTGCAATACGTCACCATCGGCCTCATCGCCGCCAATGTGATCGTCTTCCTGCTCACCGGGTTCGGCTCGGAGCAGGCCCAGATCGCCACGGTCTATGGGCTGGGCTACATTCCTTCGGTCGCCTTCGACACGGTAGAGCTGCCGCCGGAGCTCTACTATGTGCCGGAAGACTTTACCTACCTGACCTATGCCTTCCTCCATGCCGACATGTTCCATCTCGGCGGCAACATGCTGTTCCTGTGGGTATTCGGCGACAACATCGAGGATGCGCTCGGGCATGTCCGCTTCCTGATCTTCTACCTACTGTGCGCGATCGGCGGGGCGGCCTTCCACGGCTTCCTCGACCCGGCCTCGCAGGTGCCGCTGATCGGCGCGTCGGGCGCTGTCGCCGGCGTCGTCTCGGCCTATCTGCTGCTGCATCCACGGGTGAAGATCTGGGTGCTGGCCTTCGGCCGCATCCCCTTGCGCATCCCCGCCTGGATCGCGCTCACCCTGTGGATCGGCTTCCAGGTCGTGATGTTCGCCGCGGGCGGCGAGCAGCAGGTTTCGTGGGCCTGCCACATCGGCGGCATCCTGACGGGGGCGATCCTCGTAGTCCTGCTCAAGCGCCGCGCCGTACCGCTGTTCGACCGCGAAGTGGTGACGCCGCTGGCCGTCGAGGTCGAGCAGAAGAGCGCGGTGCGGCCGCCCGAGGGCAAGCCGGCGCCACGCTGGGGCCGCCAGTAGTTTTCAAACGATTCGATCATGCCGACCGCTATTGACGGCCCATGTCGGGCTAACTAGGGTCCGCCCGCTTTCGGGAGCCCACGTCGCCACCGGAACCGTTCCATTGTACCGTTTTGTCGCGGTGGATGTCGTCTTTCGGCAACCGGGCGGGGACCGGCCCTGCTACGGAACGCCGCGAGATCTCAGAAGAAGGGTTTAGCACGCATGAAGGTTCTGGTCCCCGTCAAGCGGGTAGTGGACTACAATGTGAAGATCCGGGTGAAGTCGGACGGGTCCGGGGTCGAGCTGGCCAATGTGAAGATGTCGATGAACCCGTTCGACGAGATCGCGGTGGAGGAGGCGATCCGGCTGAAGGAGGCCGGCAAGGCGGAGGAGATCGTGGTGGTGTCGATCGGCCCGGCGCAGGCGGCCGAGACGCTGCGCACGGCGCTGGCGATGGGAGCGGACCGGGCGATCCTGGTGAAGGTCGAGGGCGAGGTCGAGCCGCTGGGCGTGG
>JAESFZ010000152.1_pt1 | contig 118038 bp, 122 predicted proteins | sample 9269561 | NCBI WGS metagenome assembly JAESFZ01 (sample SAMN14515552, study PRJNA621657) | algae metagenome | isolation source: Tildeniella nuda ZEHNDER 1965/U140 and co-occurring heterotrophs from wet... | place: Switzerland: Stansstaad, Zurih | collected 1965-01-01 | reverse complement strand
CTGCGTTCGGGATGACAATGTTGCTGGGGCGGGCGTCGTGCGTCGATGTGTTGGAATTAGGCGCGGAGTGTCGATGACGAAACGGGTGTCATCCCGAACGCAGTGAGGGATCCTTGCTCTTGGGAGTGGGGGGACAGCGAAAGGTCCCTCACCGCGCCGCCCGCGCTGCCATTCTTCTGACACGGTGGGTTCCCACATCGGCGGCCGGGCTGGCCGAATCTCGATGGGCATGACTTCGTGACTCCGCTTTCGCGTTTGAAGACCGTGGCCGACGCCGCGCTGGAGAGCGTGGGCGCGGCGCTCGCCGCCTCACCGCTGTCGCACCGGCGGCATCGCATCGCCGTCACCGGGTTGCAGCGCTCGGGCAAGACCGTGTTCATCACCGCGTTCGCCCACGCGCTGATGACGGCCGCGCGCGCGCCGATGGCGGCCTTCCCGTTCTTTCCCTGGCGCGAACACGTACGCGCGGTCGAGTTGTTGGAGATTCCGGGCGTGCCGCGCTTTCCCTTCGAGGAGCGCCTGGCCCAACTGCTCGGCGAGACGCCCGCCTGGCCCGCGCCGACCACCGGCCTCAGCGGCCTGCGCGTGCGCATCCGCCACGACGATGTCGGCCTGCTGCGCTCGGTCGTCTCATCCACGGTCACGACCGATCTCGATCTCATCGACTATCCCGGCGAATGGCTTCTCGACCTGCCGATGCTCACCCAGTCGTTCCGCGACTGGTCGCGGCAGATGGAGGAGCTGGCCCACAGCGCGGGCCGGCTCGAACTCGCGGCGCCGTGGCTCGACGCCGTGCGCGCGCTCGATCCCGACGCGCCCGAGAACCAGGCGGAACTCACGCGCATCGCCGGCCTCTATCGCGACTATCTCGTGCGCTGCCGGCAGGAGCGCGGCCTCTGCTTCGTGCAGCCGGGGCGCTATGCGATTCCCGGCGACGCCACGGTCCTCGATCCGCACGCGCTGTTCTTTCCGCTCTCGACCGTGCGCGCGGGATTGGGAGCCGGCCTCGGCGCGGGTTTCGGAGCGGGCCTCGGCGCGGCGAAGCGCGGCACCATGGGCGCGGCGCTGCTGCGCCGTCACGCCGCCTATCTGAAACAGGTGCGCCAGTTCTACGGCGACGTCTTCGGCCGCCTCGGCAAGCAGGTGCTGCTGGTCGATCTCCTGTCGGCGCTGCAGCAGGGCCGCGAGCCCTTCGCCGATCTCGGCCTCGCCATCCGCAGCATCAGCGACGCCTTCGAGGAGCTGAAGCATCCGCTGCTCAAGCTGCTGCCGATGGCGAAGGTAGAGCGGCTGGCGCTGGTCGCGACCAAGGCCGACCACGTCACCGCCGACCAGCACGCCAACCTGGTCAACCTGCTGCGCGACATGGTGGGCGAGCCGTTCCTGCTCGCGACCGCGCGCCAGTCGGGTCTGCTGGCCGTGGCCTCGGTGAAGGCCACGACCGACCTCAAGCTCAAGGTGAACGATCTCGCCACGCCCTTCCTGCGCGGCATCCCCGCCGGCCGTGCCGAGGTTCTGGACATCCAGCCCGGCGTGATCCCCGGCACGATCCCGGCCGCCGACCAGTGGGACGAGACCGGCTTCAACATCCGCCGCTTCGAGCCGCCAAGCCTCGGCCCCGGATTCGCCGACCGGCCGCTGCCGCACGTCAATCTCGACAAGGTCCTCCAGTTCCTTCTCGCCCGGACAGGCCCATGAGCATCACGCCCACCACCGCCGGCACAACCGGCACCGACGCCGCCGCCCCGCGGCCCCGCCGCCTCGTCGACATGGAGTTCCGGCCGGGCGAGCTGCCGCCCGCCGAGGCGCCGTCGATCGACGCGCCACTGTCGGGCCTGCCCGACGCCGCGCCGCGCCCGCCCGCGATGCGCTGGCCCGCGAAGCTGGCGCTGGGCTCGGGCGCGCTCCTGCTGCTGCTGTGGGTGATCGACGGCGCGGTCTCGCTGCTGCGCGGCGCGATCGAGCGCGGCAGCCTGCTCGACCTCGCGCAGTTCGCCGTGCTGGTGGCGCTGCTGGGCTCGACGCTGTGGCTGGTGGCCGGCCAGGCCCGCGCCTATGCGCGCCTGAAATCGGCGGAGCGGGCGCGCGAACTGGCCGAGCATCTGACGCGGCTGGGCGGCGTCGGCAGCGGCGGCCGGCTGATCGGCGTGCTGAAGGCGCTCTATGCCGGCAACCCGGCGGTGCAGGACAGGCTCGACACCGTGTCCGCCGCGCTGCAGCCGCAGCACACCGACGCCGACGTGATCGATCTTTTAAACCGCGAGATCTTCGTGCCGATGGATCGCCTGGCCGACGAGCGCATCCAGCGCGCCGCCCTTCGCGCCAGCCTGGGCGTCGCAGCCTGCCCGCATCCCGCGCTCGACGCGCTGGTCGTGGTCGGCATCGGCCTCGCGCTGGTGAAGGACCTGATGCAGATCTACGGGCTGCGGCACGGCGCGCGCGCCGTCTGGCGTATCGTCTCGCACGTCCTGTTCTCGGCCTCCTCGACCGCCGTCATGAGTACGGTGGTGGAGTTCGCGATGAAGGCCGCCCAGGACCGCATCGCCGCCGCCGTCGTCGGCACAGCCGGCGAAGCCCTGGTCGTCGCCCGCCGCATGTTCGCGCTGGGCGTGCTGGCGAAGGCGGAGATCCGGCCGCTGCCGGTGGTGAGGTGAGGAAGAGAAGTCCTCTGGAGCACCCCTAGAGGAAGAATCGACTGCCGAACGCCAGAACGATGCTTTCCGTCAAGATGTGCATCCGCTGGAGGCTGGCAATCACCGGCTCACCTTCTAGTCCTTGAACATCGCGGAAGACTAAGTCGAACGCCGGTTGGAAATCCGTGTACACATCTGCCCCTGGCTCAGTGGTCATGAACTCCATGGAGTAGTCGACTAGACTGTGAGTGTTGCCGTCGAACATTACTGGGCCATTGGGAATCTTGCGGGGCTTTCTGTCGGGATCCTCCTGAACAAATTCTCCCCTCCCGCCAATTCGCATATGTCGACCTGATCGCGGGCCAATGGTTAAAATGCGCGGCGGGTTCGGATTGCCGTGCGGACCAAACAACATGATTTGATGAACGTTCACCAGGCCGCGAAGGGCGGTAGTTACGCTGCGAGCGTGCTTATCGCTTCGATTCAGATCGTGAAGAGCCCATAATAAGTCACTTCCTCCCTCATAAGGGGCCATGGCTCGGATCATATCTTGAGCATTAGCGGGGAGCTTTTTTGCCTTCTTCGTAAGCTCGCTCTCAAAAATCTCTGAGGTCTTCCCAAACGGAAAATAGGTTCCTTTGCTGCTGCCCGTATATTGAACGGCAATCGCACAGATTAGCTGGTCTAGCGAGGATCGGAGATTGTGAAGAATTTCGCCTATGATGATGGCAAAAGCATATGGGAGGCGCTTTGTTAATCGGAATTTCCATATTTCGGTAGAACCATCCGGATCGATCTCCCGGATAATTTCGTGGTGGTTCTGGTCGAAGAAAATCTTGATGGATTTTTCTAGTTCCTGGATTTGGTGGCGCGGCCTCTCGACTTTCGCCCAAACGTGCTCCAACGGATGCTCTGTCATTCTCAAGCCTCAGGAAGAATCTGGGTAAACCATCAATCGTCAGCAAATTCCCTCACCTTCAGTGTGCTGACAGAGTACGTTGGACAACGCCTTACGCAAAAGCCTACTAGCTCTACAATCTGGAAGAGAAGTAAGAATGGCTACAGAAAGTACCGTTGTCGGTAAAGTGCGCGATATCATAGAGCGCGGTCTGCATTCAAATGCGCTGAAGGTGGAGCGGGGAGCTCCTTTGCTCTACCAGGTAACTGTAGATAACAATTTAGAAGTTATGAATCCGGATAGCGTGAAAACGCCAAGGCGTGGCTCATCAGCTTTTCAAACCGATCTTTGTATTTTTGAGCAAAAAGCAACTGAAGTTTGGTTGCCGCGTGTTGTGTTTGAATTCAAGACTGGCGTCACTACACACGATGTTCTCACGTACAGCGTTAAGGCGCAGAAGCACAAAAGTATTTACCCATACCTTCGATATGGAATCGTTGCATCAGATGAAAGCAACGTTCCTGGTCGCTTCTTCACGCACAACAACGGGCTCGACTTCTGTTTGTGTACGTATGGTCTCGACGATGATGCCTTGAATCGTGCGGTGTTGAACTTAGTGGACGGTGAGTTGAAAACATCGCACACGCTCGAAAGCGTAACGTTCGACCGCAAAAAGATTCGCTTATTTCGAACTGAATTGATTGCAACCTAGCATGTCGTCAGCGCGGATTTGACGACGGCCATAACACAGCTCGTCTGTTGTCATGATACCGCTCGATCTGTTGCGTGAAGCCGCTCCAGAGCGCGCGGCGCTTTGTAAACCATCGAACTCGGCCTGGTTCGGGCCAAGATCTGAACGGAACTCCATTCCACGGCGTGCGCTTCTCGCTTTCGTGGGTTTGCAGGTGGGAGAGCCAGACCAGGGCGGCGCCGGCGTGGGCTTCGTGGGGGAACTGGCCGAGTTGTTCGCAGTCGGGTTCGAGCCAGCGGTCGAAGGTGAGGCCGAGGGTGCGTTCGACGCGGGCGAAGTCGCGGCTGCGATGGGCGATCTCGGCGTGACAGGCGGCGACCGCTCGGGCGCGCCAGCTTCTCCCGGCGGCGGCAGGATCGTCGGCGCCGGTCGCGAAGGCGGGCGCGGGGAGGGGACGGCGGTGGCGGCGGATGAGGTCGGCGACGGTCTCTTTCGGGTGTGGGGAGAGACTGTCGGGCATCCGGACAGTATCGGATCGGGGTCCGGATTTGGCAAGGGTAATCCGGATGTTAGTCCGGATTTGGTTCCGGCTTTTCAGGGACGGGATGAGGGCGCCGGGAGTGATCGGTCTTTCACCGACGCTCCCGGACATTGCTGCGCAATGTCCTGACGCTAGTGGGGCCGAGCTTCGCTCAGCCCAGCCCTGACGCTAACTGGCGATAAAGGAGGCGAGCCTTGCTCGCCTCCTTTATCGCCCACCCTTCATCAGCTCATCCCACTCCAGCACGCGGTACACGCGGAAGACGGTCTTGCGGTCGACCTCGAATTCCTTGGCGGGGCGGTACTGGGCGAGCTTGAGGCGGTTGCCGGAGAGGCCGACCAGAAGCTTCACCACGGTCTGGCGCACGCTCGAGCCGGCGATCGGCCTGAACTCGACCACGACATGGTCGTTGACGCTGGGGGCGCGGTCGCGCTCGACGTAGATCAGGCTGTTGGGCTTGCGCCACGGCCACATCGAATCGCCCACCACGTTCAGCGCGAATACGTCGCCGCGGCCCTGGATGCCGGGCGGGCGCGCGACATGGTCGATCACCGTGCCGTTCATCTCGAACTCGCCGTTGCCGTCGCCGCCCATCGCGGTGCCGTAGAGCGGCACGTCCTGCAGCATGTGGCCGATCATCGGCCGCGCCGGCGCGTCGAAGGCGGGCGCGACGTTGCCCGCGATGTCGCCGATCGCCCCGCTTGCAGAACCCACGCTCTCGTCGGCGGTCTCGCCCTGCAGCTCGGCGACGCCGACGGTGCGGCCGGTCTTGCGCGCCGCCCCGGCGGCCAGCCGCGCATAGGTCTTGTCGGTCAGCGTCTTGGCGCCGGTCGGATCGTCCAGGAACTTGCGCAGCGTGCCGTCGCCGAGGCCCGAGAGGGTCTCCCACTGGGCGACGTTGAGGCCGGCTCCCTCCATGAAGCGGCGGAGTGCGCGGCGGCGCTGGTTGGCATCGAAGGCCATGCCCGCACTATGCCAGAGTCAGGAATAGAATCCGAGCGGAGTTTTTTCCGGAATCCGTCTTGTGTGGGAAAATAATCCGGATATGCTTCCGGGTCATGACCTCACCCACGACCCTCGCCGTCGCCCGTGTCCGCCGCTGGCTCGCCGCCACGAAGATGCCGCGCGGCGAGGTCGCCGCCCGCGCCGGGGTCGACGAGAAGACGCTGCGGCTGTCCGCGCGTCCCGGCTGGAACCCGACGGCCAACACGCTGGCCCGGCTCGAAGCCCTGATCCCGCCGGAGTGGACGTGATGCGACGCACCGACATGAAGCGCCGCGCATCCGCCACCGCGCCGGCGCATCCGCTGCTGGTCGAGGATGCGCGCGACTGCCTGGGCTTCGAGCGCGAGGCCGGTTTCTCGGCGCGGGCCGCGCGCCTGGCGACGCGCGACATGCTGGCCGACCGCGCGCGCGAACTGGGCATCGCCGAACGCGACGTCGAGCGCGCGGTCGATGCGGCGCTGGCGGCCGCGGCTCAGCCGGCGGCGCGGGCCGCGAGGTGACGCTCGGTCGCTTCGAGATGATGGATCAGCGGCACCAGAGTCTCGCGCACCTGCTCGTCGCGCAGCGTGACGTCGAGCCAGCGGGCCAGCGCCCCGGCATCCTGCGCGGCGGCCTCGGGCGGGCGGAACCGCGTGCGGGCGGTCTGGAACGCCCAGCGCGCGCGCTCCAGCATGTCGAGATCTTCGAGACTGTCGACCAGGTCCTCGAAGTCGGCAGTGACCTCGCCCGCGTCGGCGATGCGCCGCACCACGCTGCGCGCCGCCTCGAAGCAGGGCGTGCCCGGTTGCAGCCCATCGGCGGCGAAGCGCGGATTGCCGACCAGCGTTTCCAGTTCCAGCAGCAGCGTGCGCAGGCGCGCGACGTGCAGCCCCGCGACCGCGGCGCGGCGGCGGCGGCGCGCATGGTCGGTCCACTGGCCGACCGCCCAGCTGCTGAACACGCTGATGCCGGTGACGAGGATCGCCGCCCCAGTCAGCAGGAAGGCGGTGCGCACGTCGCCGCCGGCATGCGTGGCGCCGGTCGCCACGGCGAGGCAGAAGCCCGCCACGAGGCCAAGGCTCGCCGGCGCGGCGATGCGTTTGATCCCGTCGCGCCAGCCGGCGGCAGGACCCAAGGTTGCAGGCGGCCGCAGTCCGGCCGGCGTGTCGGTCGATGCATCGACACGGCCGTCCCCGGCCGTGGTCGTTCCCAATGTCATGCGGATTCCCCAATCCCCGCATCCAGACAAGCACCGGTCGGCGGTGGAGTCGAGGGGGGTATCCTCACACCGCTCGGGACAATGTCACTTTTCGCCGAGCCAGGCCGGCCACATGCCCTTTCGCGCCTTGCGGGCCTCGAACTCGGCATCGGCGTAGCGCTGGCTGGCACGCGGCTCCCAGGCCAGCGCGTCCTCCAGCTCGTGGCCCCAGGCCACGCCCGAGGCCAGCATCGCGCCGCCGAGATCGACCGGCTGCGCCTCGTCGAGCGCGCATTGCGCCACCAGGCGACAGTCGGAATCGAAGCGGGCGATGCGGCACTTCACCTTGTGGTCGGCGCGCGCCAGCAGGTCCTCGAGCGTCGCGCGCGCGCGCATGCCGCCCACCGTCTCGGCCTTTGCCGCGTCGCGCAGCGCCGGCGCCTGCAGTCCCCACAGCTTCAGCGGCGCCTTCAGCCCGACGCCGCCCAGCTGCTCGCCGTCGATCGCATAGGCCTGGCCCGACCAGTTCTGCGGCAGCGTGCCGGCGCTGGCGCAGGCGGCGGGCTTCGCCGCAGCGGTCGGCGGTGCGGGCGGTGTCGCCGGTTTGGTCTGCGCGAGCGCGGGGCCGGCGAACAGCGCCAGCGCGAGCGGGAGAAGCACGGATCTTTTCATGCGCCGACGGTGGCGCGCGTTTGCGGCGACGACAAGGCCGCGCGGAGGAGCGACATGCCGAACGACATCGCGACCACACATCGGACACGGGCGGGAGGCGCGCCATGAGTCGCGGCCGTCCCTGGAGCGCCGACGATGCCGCGCGGCTGCGGCGGCTGGTGGCCGCGGGCCGCACCGACGGCGAGATCGCGGAGTCGCTGGCGCGTCATCCCGACCTGATCCGCCGGCGCCGCCGCGAGGCGGGGCTGGCGCCCGGCCAGTCGCGCGCCGCCACGGTCGCGCTGATGCGCGTGAACCGTCGCCGCCTCGGCAGGAAGGTGGCCGGCCGCGCCGAAGCGGGGCCCGGCGAGCCAAGGGGGGAGCCAGGGTGATGGACGACCGTCCGGTGCGCCTCACGGATGCGCTGGCGGCCGAGATCTGCCGTCGCATCGCCGAAGGCAATCTGCTGCACGAAGTCTGTCGCGCGCGGCGCATGCCCCTGGCCGGGACCGTCCGGCAATGGCTGCGCGAGAACAGCGCGTTCCGGAGCCGCTATGCGCTGGCGCGCGCGACGCTGGCCGACGCGCTGGCCGAGGATGCGATCCGCGTCGCCCGCGAGGCGACGCCCGCCGACGCCACCGCGCGCCGTCTCTATGTCGATGCGATCAAGTGGTACGTCGCGCGCATCGCGCCGGGGAAATACGGCGAACGTCCCGCACCCGACGCGACGCCGCGCGGGACGGTGGGCGATGCGATCGAGAAGGGCCGCGAGCGGGTGAAGCGCCTGCGCGAGGTGTGAGAAAGAATGCCGCCGCGTCGGTCCGGTGGCGCACCCTGTGCCGCAATTCATCTTTGCGACTCATCTTTGCGACGGTGGGCAACCGGTTCGTCGAAAGGGCCGTTCCTTCGGTACAAGCGCCGCCGTCCCGGCCGCGCACATCGGATGGAGATTCGCTTGAACAACAACAATCAGAACCAGACTCCGAACCAGAACCAGACCCCGAACCAGCAGCGGGAGCAGGCTCAGAAGGAGCAGCAGCAGAACCAGAAGCAGAACCCGGGCGACAAGCAGCAGGGTTCGGACAAGAGCCAGGGTCAGGGCCAGAAGCCCGGCCAGTCCGAGAACCGCTAGAGTCTTTCCGAGTAGGATAGAATCACCAACACCAACCTCATGCTGAGGAGCGCTCCGCAGGAGCGCGTCTCGAAGCATGGGCACGAGCACCACGTCCGTTGCCGATCCTTCGAGACGCGGCCTGCGGCCGCTCCTCAGGATGAGGTGCGCGGGTTGACTTGAAGCGGACAGACTCTAACCCGACGAGACGAAGCCCGCCGCAAGGCGGGCTTTTTCTTGTCAGGCTTCCGTCTTCATGATCCAGCGGCGCGCCGGCGCGATCCGGCGGAACAGCCGCATCGGTCGCTGCGCGGCCGCGACCAGGCCGAGCATCCGCCGCAGCTCCGGCTTCTCGCCCCCGGTGGGCATCACGAAGGCCAGCGGGCCGACATCCTGGGTGCGGGTGGCCTCGCGAATGCGGACGCCGATCGCCTCGACGTCTTCCGGCGTCAGGATTCCCTGGCCGTTGCGGGCGTCGAACAGCTTGCGCCATCGCACCAGATCGGCACGGACGAGAAAGGCCAGAACCTCCTCGACGTCTGCTTTCGTGACATCGCCCTCGGCGACGATGGTGACGAGCGGCGGATTGGATTGTGCGGTCCAGTGGAGCGGCATGTTCCGGCGGTACGCGAGCGCGATATCGGCGTCGCGGCGAGTGTAGCAGCGACCGGTCGCCGCCGGCAGGACGAAAACGACGAAGGCTGGCCGAGGAGTAGACGAACCAGCGTGCGGCCTGCCTGACGAGCGCGCCGGTGCAGGAGCCGGCGCGGGACACCATTTCCTGCTGATCGCGCCGCCGCGTCAGCCGCGCCGGCGGTCGATCTCGACGGCGGCGTTGCGGCGGGCCATTTCCTCGGCCACTTCCGAGGGGACGCAGACCTTGTTCACGGGATTGAGCACCGTGCCCAGCGACTTGGCGATCACCAGCGCGACCGGGATGCCGACGATCGAGAAGCACAGCGCGAACACCTGGATCGCGTTCAGGATCACGAACAGCACGCCGAACGGCAGGTAGAGGATCATCACGATCGTCGAATAGGCTTCCCACACCGGGTTCTGCTTCACGTTGAGGCTGGCCTTGCTCACCATCTCGTTGCCGAACGGCGCGAGCAGGAACTTGCCGAACTCCATCAGCCCCAGCCCGAGCGGCGCGGTGACGACCAGCAGGGTGAGCACCAGCCCGAGCAGCCAGTAGAAGGCCGCCGTCAGGAACCCGAGGAACGGGATGTGCCACAGGATGTTGCCGAGGGTCCGCATGTGTCTTTCTCCAGCACCGGCCGCCGGCGCGCGCCGACACCTTGCCCTGCCGGTGCCCTTCGCTCAAACGCCGCGGTGCCGTCGGGAGGGTGAATCCCAAACGGAAAATCGCTAGCGTGGCGGCATGTGTGGCAAGTTCACGGCCCAGGCTTCGTGGCGCGAGGTGGTCGCCTTCTCGCAACCGCTCTCCGCGGACGGTGGGCGCGACGCAGGAGGCGACGGTGACGGTGGGGGGACGACCGGTGAGGACGGCATCGTCATCTATCGCGTCGGCGCGGCGGTGCCGGTGATCGTGTGGGATGCCGAGGCGGGCCAGCGTCGCGTCGTGCCGATGCGCTGGGGCTTTCCCGATCCGCGCGACTGGCGACGCCCGCGGCCGATCCATGCGCGCTCCGAGACGATCGACCAGAAGGAGCCGTTCCGCACGCCGTTCCATGCCGGCCAGCGCGGCATCGTCGTCTTCCGCACCTTCAACGAGGGCGAGGAGGTGACGAAGCCTTCGGGCGCGACCGCGACGAAGCAGTGGACGATCGATCCGCGCGACGGCCAGCCGCGCGGCTTCGCCTTCGTGTGGCGGCGCTACGCGATCGAGGGCCAGCCCGCGCCGCTGCTGTTCTGCGTCATGGCCACGGTGCCGGCCAACGAACTGATCCGCCGCACGATCAAGAGCGGCGAGGGCGATCCGCGCATGCCCGCGATCCTTGAGGACGGCGATCCCGCCTGGTCGACCTGGCTGGGCGAAAACGGCGCCGACGCGATGGCCGCCAAGGCGCTGCTGCGCACGATGGAAGGCGTCGACTGGACCTCCGCGCCGGAACCGCCGAAGCCGCGTTCGCCGAAGCCCGGTTCGCCGGCGCCGCGCGACGCCTGACGCCGGTAGCGCCATGGCCGACAAGGTCCTGCATGTCCACGACGTCGAACTCGGTTACGTCCCCCGCCCGGGCGTGAGAGGGCATGTGCGGGACGGCGGCGCCGTCACCATCGACGCCGACGGCTTGCGTTTCACGGGCGAGGTGGCGGCCGCCGCCGGTTCACCTCTCGTGCTGGCGGTCGGCGATTCCTTTACGTACGGAGAGCATGTGGGCGACCTCGACGCGTGGCCCGCGCAGCTCCAGCGCCTGATCGGGCATCGCGTTCTGAACGGCGGCGTGAGCGGCTATGGCTTCGACCAGACCGTGCTGCGCGCCGAGCGGCTGGCGGCCCGGCACCGGCCGGACGTGATGATCGTCGGCCTGATCGCCGACGACGTGCGGCGCACCGAAATGCGGCGGCTGTGGTGGCACGACAAGCCCTGGTTCGACGTCGAGCACGACCGGCTGGTTCCGCGCGGCGTGCCGGTGCCGGATCGCGCGCTTCTGCCGGTGGCCCTACGGCGCATTCTGGAGCAGATCCTCATCGGCCTGCCGCCGGGGCTGCAGCATCTCACGGGCTATTCGGTGCGCGTGCATCCCCCCGGCGCGGGAGCATCCATCAGCCGGCTGCTGGTCGACCGGCTGGCGGCGCTGCAACGGACGGAAGGCGTGCGCATCCTGCTGCTGGCGCAGTACGACGTCCGGGTCTGGGCAGGCGGTGGCGCGGCAGAGGCGCAGCGTCGCGTGCTGCAACCGCTGCTGCAGCGCGCCGCGGCGCTCGGCCTCTCGACGTTCGACACCTTTTCCCGCCTCGCCGCCGAGCCCGAGCCGCGCCGCTTCTACGGGCCCATCCACATGAACGCGCGCGGCAATCGGCTGATCGCGGGCGTGCTCTCGGCGCGGCTTGGATCCTTGCGCTAGAGGCTTTCGGTCTCCTGTCGCCGCGTAACCGCACCACCTCATCCTGAGAAGGCCCGAAGGGCCGTCTCGACGGACAGGCAACGAACGTTGTCCTCGTGTCCATGCTTCGAGACGCGCTCCGGCGTTTACCCCAAGGTACTCGAGAGGGAGCGCTCCCCGGCATGAGGTTGGGTGTGACTAACGTCTGCTCGATAAAGACTCCAGGGCGCCAACCGTCCGCCGATCGCGTTTCACGATGCCTCCGCGTGGAACTCCTCGCGCGATGTGCCGTTGTGGTCGATCCCGCACGGAGACACGGCATGGCGGCACGAAAGAAGGCAGCGAAAAAGAAGGCAGCGAAGAAGAAGAGCGCGAAGCCGGCGAAGCGCGAGGGCGCCGCGAAGTCGGCCAACCGGCGTGAACTGATCGACACCGGCACCAACAAGCTGTTCGTTCGCCGCAACGAGCGCGGGACTTCCTTCAAGGAGGTCATCGACGTCAGCAGGTCCCTGAGGTCCGATCGTCGCCAGAAGGCCAGGACGGTCAGCAAGCCGGGTCAGGGCGACCGCGGCGATCGAGGCCAGCGCTGATCCTCGAAAGAATGAAGAGCTGGGTTCTCGCGGGGGCGATCAGCCTCGTCGCGGCCGTCGTTGCGGCGCTCGCCTTCGGCGCGTGGAAGAACAGCGACTTCGTGGACGGCCAGAGCGACCGGCTCCGCATGGAGGGGACGTTCGTCAACGGCTTCTACGACCAGGGCATCGAGGACGTGGGCTTCATCGCGCAGCCGGACAAGCACGTCACCGCCCGCAGGCTGCTGGATTCGCGCGTCATCTACGACGCCTCCTACACGACCGGCCCCGATCGCTTTCGCGTCGTGCCCAAAGTGGAGGGCGCGCTGCGCTGCCTGCTACAGTTCGGCGATTCCTTCACCTTCGGCGAGGGTGTCGACGACGACGAGACTTCGGCGGCGCAGATCGTCGCCCGGAGCCGGGGAGAGGTCGAGGTCAAGAGCCTGGGGATCGGCGGCTGGGGACCGCACCAGTTCCTCGCCGGGCTGCAATCGGGGCGCTTCCAGCGCGCGATCAGCTGCAAGCCGACCGATGCCGTCTATCTGTTCATTCCGGCCCACACCGCCCGCGCCGCCGGGCGTGGGAAATGGGACAGGTTCGGTCCGCTCTTCGTCGTGGACGACAACGGACGGCCGGTGCGAGAGGGCAACTTCAACACTGTCGGCAGGAGCTGGCGTGAGCTGATCGGCTTCAATCGCTTGACGGAGGAGGAAGAGGAGGAACTGGCGGCGGCGCTGATCGCGGAAGCGTCCCGTGAACTTGAGCGGCTTTACCCCGGCATCCGTTTCCAGGTCTTCACCTGGGATGGCACGACCGCAGGCGTGATCACCCGGCTGACCGCGCAAGGCCTGCGCGTGCATACGATCCGCCAGATCATTCCCGATTATAGCGATGCCTATCTGATCGCCCCGCCTTACGAGTATCACCCCACGCCGGCGGCTCACAAACGGGTGGCGGAATACTTCCTCACACTCGGCCGGTAGATGACGCGCGGTGCCGGGCACGAGTTCATGAGATGAAGGAATGAACCTTCGGGACGAATGAATTTCACAGCGTCGGCCTGTGGCCCCAGCATCTTCATCGTGTGTGAAGAGGAGAGGGCGATGGCGAGACGCAAGGTCCTGGGTTGGCTGGCGGCGGCGGCCGTGGCGACGGCTTCGGCGCTGGTGCTGCCGGGCGAGACCGTGGCGCAGCAGCCGAAGACGCTGCGGGTCGTGATGCATTCCGATCTCAAGATCCTCGACCCGATCTGGACCTCGGCCTTCATCGTGCGCAACCACGGCTACATGGTCTACGACACGCTGTTCGCGCTCGATAGCGACCTGAAGATCAAGCCGCAGATGGTCGAGACGTGGAGCGTCACCCCCGACAATCTCACCTGGACCTTTACCCTGCGCGACGGGCTCGAGTTCCACGACGGCCAGCCGGTCACGACCGAGGACGTGATCGCCTCGCTGAAGCGCTGGGCGGTGCGCGATTCGGTGGGCCAGATCCTGTGGTCCAAGCTCGCCGAGGCGAAGGCCGTGGATGCCAAGACCTTCCAACTCGTGCTGAAGTCCCCGACCGGCGTCGTGCTGCAGTCGCTGTCCAAGCCCTCGGGCAATCCCTTCATCATGCCCAGGCGGGTCGCCGAGACCTCGCCCAACGATCAGATCAAGGAGTTCGTCGGCTCCGGCCCCTTCATCTTCAAGGCCGACGAGTGGAAGCCCGGCGACAAGACCGTCTATGTGAAGAACCCGAAATACAAGCCGCGCTCCGAGCCCGCCTCGGGCCTCGCCGGCGGAAAGGTGGCCAAGGTCGATCGGGTCGAATGGATCGCCATGCCCGACCAGCAGACCGCGGTGAACGCGCTGCAGACGGCTGAGATCGACATCATCGAGGCGCCGCAGCACGATCTCTATCCGCTGATCAAGAAGGACCGCAACGCCGAGCTGATCAACCCGAGCAAGTGGGGCAACCAGTACATCTATCGCTTCAACCAGCTCCACAAGCCGTTCGACAATGCCAAGATCCGGCAGGCGATGCTCTACGCGCTGAACCAGAAGGACTTCCTCGAGGGCGTCATCGGCGAGCCGGAATACTATCAGGTCTGCAAGGCCATGTTCATCTGCGGCGGTCCCTACGAGACCACCGTGGGCTTCGAGGACAAGTACGAGAGCAACTTCGCGAAGGCGAAGCAGCTTCTGGCCGAGGGCGGCTACGACAACACGCCCGCCGTGCTGCTGCATTCCACCGATCTCTATGCGCTGGCCAACATGGCGCCGATCGCCAAGTCGCTGATGGAGAAGGCCGGCATGAAGGTCGACATGCAGTCGATGGACTGGCAGACGCTGGTTGCCCGCCGCGCCAAGAAGGATCCGCCGGACAAAGGCGGCTGGAGCGTGCTGATCACCTCGACCTCGGCGCCCGATGCGCTCGATCCGCTGGCGCTGGGCTTCATCGTGGCGACCTGCGACAAGGCCCCGTTCGGCTGGCCCTGCGACGAGGAACTGGTGCGCCTGCGCAGCGCTTTCGCCGACGAGCCCGACGAGGGCAAGCGCAAGCAGATCGTCGAGAAGATCCAGCTCCGCGCCGCCGAGGTGCCGACGCACGCCTTCCTCGGCCAGTACACGAGCGCGATGGCGCGCCGCAAGGCCGTCACCGGCAACGTCACCTCGCCGGTGACGGTCTTCTGGAACGTCGAGAAGCGATAGGGACGGGAAGAAGCGCCATGGCGAGCCGGGTCCTGATCGCGCAGTTCATGCACGAGACCAACACCTTCTCGAAACTGTCGACGACGCTGGAGGACTATCGCCGCCAGCGTCTCGTGGAAGGCGAGGCGATCGTGCCAAACTTCACCGGCACGCGGAACGAGCTGGGCGGCTTCATCGATGCCGCGAAGCTGCACGGCTGGACGCCGGTATGGGGGATCGCGGCCAACACGATTCCCTCGGGCCCGCTCACGCGCGAAGCGTGGGAGCACATCAGCGGGCGCATTCTCGATGCCGCGCGCAACGGCAACGTCGATGCGGTGTGCCTGTCGCTGCACGGCGCGATGGTGAGTGAGACCGAGGACGATGCCGAGGGCGCGCTGCTGGAGGCGCTGCGCGGCGTCGTGGGACCCGACGTGCCGATCGTGGCGACGCTCGACCTGCACGCCAACGCCACGGAACGCATGGCACGCAACGCCAACGCGCTGGTGAGCTATCGCACCTATCCGCACATCGACGGCTACGAGCGCGCGGTGCAGGCCGCGCAACTGGTCGAGGACGCGCTGCAGGGCCGCAAGCATCCGCGCTGCCTGCTGGTGCAGCCCGCGATGCTGAAGGGCGCCGACTACGGGCGCACGACGCAGCCCGGCATCATGCGCGATCTGCTGGCGCGCGCCGAAGCCTTCGAGGGTCAGCCGGGCCTCAACGTGGTCTCGATCCAGGTGGGCTTCACCTGGTCCGACATTCCGTGGGCGGGTCCGTCCATCGCGGTGAGCCACGAGCCCGGCGCCGAGGACGCGGCGCGTGCGGCGGCCCGCTCGCTGATCGACGAGATGTGGGCGCGGCGGACCGAATTCTCCTCCTCCTATCGCTCGATCGACGAGGCGGTCGAGGCGGCGCGCGCCGGCGGCGACCGGCCGCTGGTGCTGGCCGAGGGCACCGACAATCCGGGCGGCGGCGGCTACAACGACGCACCCAACCTGCTGCGCGCGCTGCTCGAGGCCGGTATCCCCAACGTGGCGGTCGGCACGATCTACGATCCCGGCACGGTGCGGCAGGCGCTGAAGGCGGGTGTCGGCGCGCGCATCGAGGTGGCGCTGGGCGGCCATACCGATCCGTCGCTCGGCGCGCCGGTGCAGGCGACGGCGGAGGTGATGCACCTCTCCGACGGCAACTTCCGCAACGACGGGCCGATGAATGCCGGGGTCCAGGTGGCGCTGGGACCGACCGCGGTGCTGCGTCTGGGCGGCCAGGGCAGCGCGGGTGGCATCGACGTCGTCACCACCTCGACGCGCATGCACACGATCGACCTGCAGGTATTCCTGAGCCAGGGCATCGATCCGTTGCGGAAAAACGTGCTGGTGGTGAAGAGCTCGCAGCATTTCCGCGCTGCCTTCGAGCCGATCGCGCGCCAGGTCATGCTGGTCGATGCGGGCGGCCTCTGCTCCACCGACGCCTCGCGCTTCACGTACGCCAAACTCCGCCGCCCGATCTGGCCCCTCGACCCGGTCGATTGACGTAGAGGGCGCCTCGCTGTCCCGCAGGGCTGTCGGGGTATAATGGCGCGCGATTTCGGAAAGGGAATAATTGTCATCCCGAGCATGAGCGAGGGACCTTCAGGCTACCGATAAGGGTCCCTCGCGGCGCTCGGGATGACAACGTGCGTGCAGATCGATCGGTACCCTTGCAGCAACCGCGCTGACATCCGGTGCTGGGCTGCGGCGAGGACCTCGAGCGGGAACTCGCACTCGCCGGGGAGCAGGCGGACAATTGAAGCCGGGGAAATCGCGCGGATACGCCCGCCGGTTCCTGTTGCCCTGTGGCGGCACATCGGCCACAAGAAACGCGGGTGTCCGCACATCGGTGCGGGCAGGGACTAGCGCTGGTCGGGCCGTCAGCGGGCCCCTTTCCGTGCGAGATCCATGACCCGCAATCCCCACGTGCGTCCGACCCTGCTGCGCCGCTTCATCGACAACGAAGCCTCGGGCGGCATCGTGCTGATGGTGGCCGCGGCGCTGGCGCTGATCGTCGCCAATTCGGCTCTGGCCCCCACCTATTTCGCCGCGCTCAAGACCTATGTCGGGCCGCTCAGCGTCTCGCACTGGATCAACGATGCGCTGATGGCGGTGTTCTTCCTGCTGGTCGGGCTGGAGATCAAGCGCGAGATCGTCGACGGCCAGCTCTCGACCTGGTCGCGGCGCATTCTGCCCGGCCTCTGCGCCGCCGGCGGCATGGCGGTGCCGGCGCTGATCTTCGCCGGGTTCAACTGGAACAATGGCGAGGTGATCCGCGGCTGGGCGATTCCCACCGCGACCGACATCGCCTTCGCGCTGGGCGTGCTGTCGCTGTTCGGCAACCGCGTGCCGGCCTCGATGAAGGTGTTCCTGACCGCGCTCGCGATCATCGACGATCTCGGCGCGGTGCTGATCATTGCCGTCTTCTACACCGGCAATCTCGATCTCGCCGCGCTGGGTGGCGCGGCCGCCGTGGTTGTGGCGCTGCTGACGCTCAACCGGATGAAAGTGCGGGCGCTGTGGCCCTATCTGATGCTGGGCGCGGTGCTGTGGCTGCAGGTGCTGCTGTCGGGCGTCCATGCGACGGTCGCGGGCGTGGCCCTCGCGCTCACCATTCCGCTCACCCGCGCGACGGGAGGCGGTCACGAAAGTGGGGTCGATTCGCCGCTGCATCGGCTGGAGCATGCGCTGGCCAAGGTCGTGCCGTTCGTCGTCATTCCCATCTTCGGCTTCGCCAACGCCGGCGTGTCGCTGGCCGGCTTCGACGCGCGCGCCCTGATCGATCCGCTGACGCTCGGCGTCGCGGGCGGGCTGGTCATGGGCAAGGTGGTCGGCGTCTATGGCACGGCGCGCGTGACCGTGAAGCTCGGCTGGGCTGCCGCACCGGTCGGCGCGGCGCCGTCGCATGTGCTGGCCGTGGCGCTGCTCTGCGGCATCGGCTTCACGATGAGCCTGTTCATCGGCCTGCTCGCCTTCCCCGACAACGCGGTCCTGCAGGACGGCGTCAAGATCGGCATTCTGCTGGGCTCGCTCGTCTCGGCCTTGCTCGGGGCCGTGGTCCTGATGCTCAGTCCGAAGCCGGGCGGCGCCGAGGCGCGGGCCTTCTGAGAGTCCGATTCGCACTGAAGCAGCTCGAACGACAGGCTGTGAAATGCCCCCAATGACCTCACCCTGAGGAACGCTCCGCAGGAGCGTGTCTCGATCGCGCGGGGTAACCCCGCGCTTTGGTGGGAACGCGCACCTTGCCCGTTGCCCATCCTTCGAGACGCGCCGATTCTCGGCGCTCCTCAGGATGAGGCCAGTGCATGAATCGCTTCAATTCGTTTCGATTCAGACTTCGAGACCGGCCGCGACCGGTGAAGGTCGCGGCCTCGTCGTCCCGGATCAGACGTTGTGGTCGGTCAGGGTACCGTCCTTGAGGATCAGGCCCTTCGCGGTCGGATAGACGAAGGAGAGCAGCTCGCGCAGCTTGTCCTTCTTGCGGGTCCCGACATGGTCCTCCACGAGCCGCAGCGACGTGGCGAGGCCGGAGCAGGGGCCGTTGCTGGTGAGGTGCTTGCCGTCCTGCACGAAGTTGATGCTGGTGTTCCGCACCAGCTTCGCCGACGGGATCTCGCGAGAGAACCGGTCGTACTGGTTCATGTAGGTGGTGCATTGCACGCCATCGAGCAGGCCGGCATGGCCCAGCACGAACGAGCCCGTGCAGACCGACATGACGTACTTCGTGTCCTTCGCCGTGCCGATGCGGTGGATGTAGTCGAGCGTGCCGTTGGCCTTCAGCTTCTCGGTCGCCCGCGCACCCTCGCCGCCCGGAACGACGACGACGTTGGCCGCCGGCACGTTCTCGAAACTGTAGTCGGCCAGGAAGCGCATGCCCGACGACATGGTGATCGGCGCCGTCGTCGGGGCCACCGTGAAGATGTTCGGCAGCCGACGGGAATTGTCGCTGTTGAACGTGTAGCTGAAGTCGGCTTCCGTCATGTCCTTGGCTTCGGGGTGATTGTCGAAGGTGGTCGCCCACCAGAACATCTCCCACGGACCCACGACATCCTGTTCCTCGGCCCCGTCGAACATCACGAGCGCGATGTTCAGGTCCGTCATCCTGTTCGTCATTTCTTGCCCCCAAGTGCACCGGCGGAAGACTGTCTCCCGCCGCAACCCCATGATCTTATCAACATCGGATATGCAATTATCGTGACAATCTCCCGGGAAATCGGCAACGGAGAGATCAGGACACGGGCTCGGGAAGGCTGGCGAGGATGGAGGGCGAGTTCAACCAGCGATAGGCCTGCTTGGCGGTCTTGAAGATCCGCATCGGCCGCCGCGGCGCCGCGAGCATGCCCAGGACGCGGCCGAGCAGCACGTACTTGTCGTCCGCAATGGCGACCGCGAGCGGTCCAAGTTCCACATCGCCCTTGTGCAGGCTGCGCATGCGCACGCCGATGTCGGTGATTTCCATCGCGCTCATGCGGGTCTCGCCGCGCGTGCCGTCGAAAAGCTTGCGGTAGCCCAGCGCCCGCGCCTCCAGCATCGCGTCGAGCATGGCATGGACCTCGTGCCCTTCGACATTGCCCTCACAGACAGTGTGGAAGAGGCGCGCTTGGGGATCGATGGTCCAGTGCAACGACATGATCAGGCTGTACAACAGACCTAAAGTGATTGCATCTTCGGTGAAGAGAAATTCACAATCATTTTAAAATGCTTGAAGAATGCTAGTACCGCCGCGCCCGATGCAGGGCCTCTTGCAACCGGTCTTTTTCCCGCGACCAGCGGCGCGCCTCTGCCTCCGTCCGCCGGTCGAGGGCCGCCCGTTCCCGGTCGAGCCCGCTGGCCGTCCGATCGTGCGCCGCCTCGGCCTGCCGCAGCGCCTCTTCGGCCGCCGCAACCGCCCGTTCGCGGCGGGCCGCCGCCCGGCGCCGCTCTCCCTTCTCGCGCTGCTCCTGGAGCGCCCGGCGCTTCTCCTCTCTTTCGTAGGCGAGGGCGGCGGCACGATCGGCGGCGGCGGTGCGCGAAGCGGGACGCTTCGGGGCAGCGTTTTCGGTCTTCGGCTTCGATTTTGGTTTCGTCCTCGCTGCCATCTTCCTGCGGCCGTGCCCGACCAGCGCGCGCTCGGAAATCTCGGCGGTCTCGCCGTAGGGCTGGTCGGTGCCGACGGGCCGGCGCAGCACGAGGCCGGGCCGGGCCATCGTGGCCGCAACGATTTTCGCGTCCCGCGTCTCGCGGGCGAAGCCCTGGTGGAAGAGATCGCTGTCGGCGCCCCAGGCGGCGAGCGCGGCCTTCATCGAGGGGGCGGCGACCGCGAGATCGAAGAAGCCCGCCGAGGTCATGAAGGCCTTGAGCTTCCGGGGCATGGCGGGTGGGCTCTAGCTGCAGGGGAACTCGAGCCCGCTCCCGAGGTGTGTGTTTGGGAAGGAAGCGGGCGCGCTACGCGTTGCGCACCTCGGGGATCGAAAGGGCGCTCCGTTCGATACGACGCATTGGGGACGGAGAGGTTGCACCCGGCGAGCGGGAACAATCGACGCCGGCACCGCAATCGGGCGAGGTCATCCGCGCTATATGCACTACTGGTGCGCAATCTTCATTGCCTCCGGCACGGCCTCTGTTAGCTTCCGAACTGATCGTCAGGGACAACCGCCCGCATGCCGCTCCACTGGACCATCGATTCGAAGGCCAAGCTCCTTGCGATGGTCGCCGACGGACCCATCGAACTGGCCGAACTCCATCGCCTGCTGGATGTGACGACGGCCCTGAAGCTCGAAGGCTACCGCAAGCTGTTCGACGGCAGCCGGGGCGAGTCGCAATTGACCGATGCGGAGCAACTCGCGGTCGGCGTGCGCTTCCGCGACATGCACGCCAACACGCCCAGGCTCGGGCCTCTCGCCGTCGTCGTGCGTGACGAGAGATACCAATTGGTGGCGCGCATGCTGGGAATCCTCGCCGTCCCGAAGCGCCCGATCCGCGTGTTCACCGACCTGGCCAAGGCCCGCGCCTGGCTCGATTCGCCCGCCATCGTCGCATCCGTGCCGGACTGATCCGCGACCGTCAGCCGGCAACCGGATCCATCGCCGTCCACCGCAGGCCGCCGGCATAGCGCCAGGCCATGCGCCCGTCGCCGTCGAGCGCGAACAGGTTCAGCCAGCCCTTGTCGAACAGTTCGCGCACCGCGTCGTGGCGCGCGAGCACACCCGCGATCGCCTCGCGCGGCGCCTCGATGCAGACCGACAGGCGTAGCGGCTCGTGCGCCGGGGCCTTGCCGTCATGGACCGACTGCCAGGGCAGGCCGGCGCGCAGCAGCCCGCCATTGCCCTCGACCACGCCGATGCCGCCGGTGACGTTGTGCAGCAGCTTGTTGCCGCCGCCGAACGGGCCGGGCGCCACGGTCGATCCGTAATATTGAAGGCTGATCCAGCTCGCCACGACGACCGGCGCGGTCAGGATCAGCTCCAGCACGCCGAAGCCCACGTCCTGCTGCCAGTCGTAATCGTGCAGGAAGGCACGGCCGCCCAGCGAGCGTCCCGTCGTGCGTGCGCGCGGTGCGGCGATGAAGGCGCTGCATCCCGCCAGCCCCCATTCGGGCCGCGTCTCGGACCAGTCGCGGCCGCGCCTGGCGACGGCGGCCGCGTTGCCCGCCCGCGGCAGCCGCAGCGCACGCTCGGTGCGCGCCAGCGTGCCCGCCGCCTCGAACCAGGCGCGCGCCCGCGCGAGGTCGGCGCGATGCGTCGCGGACGGCGCATCCTCGTAGAGCGTCATGCCGTCTGCCGTGGTGTCGTGCAGTGCGGCCACGAACAGCGTGTCGTCGGGCAGCGCGCGGCCGCGCGTGGCGAGGCCTGCCCGCACGTCGCGGTCGTTCAGCAGCGCGGCCAGCAGGCGCGCATTCACCTCGCCGGAGTAACCGCCGCAGGCGCCGCATTGCAGGGCGCTGGCATGCGGGTTGTTGACCAGCCGTGCGCCATGCCCCGCCAGCACCACCAGCCGCGCGAAGGGCGGTGCGAGCGACATCGCGCCCAGGATCTTCTCCGCCGCATCGATGCGCGCCGCGAGATCGGGCGCGGCATCGTGATCGTGATCGTGCGCGTGCCCGTCACCGTGAGCATGAGCATGAGCGGGCACGAGGCGCGGCGCGGGCTCGTCGGGCGTCGCCGCGACGCGGCCCAGCGCATCGCTCAGGATCCGCCCGACATGCAGCGGCCCGGTCGCCTCGACGAAGGCGAAGGACGAGACGGCGGCGAGCTTGAAGCGGCCCCAGGCGCGCTTGGCCCGCGCCGCGATCCGCGCCGAGCGGTCGGCCTCCGCGTCGGCGGCGCCGCCCGCGCAGGAATGCAGCGCCGGCGCCAGCAGCACCGGCAACCGCAGTTCCTCGACGTCGGAAGCGAAGCGGCGATGCGCGGTGGCGATGCCGAAGAAGCCCGCGAAGCCCAGGGTGCGTATGCCGGGATCGAGACTCTCCAGCGCGCGCCGGAACGGCTCGGAGCGCACGTCGATGCAGAACGCCGCCTGCAGCGCCGGCCGCGCGTCGGGCGATGAAGAGGGTGTCGGCGCGGGTGCGGCCAAGGTCGCGGCCAGGGTCGCGGCCAGCGCACGCTGCGCGGCGCGTTCGGCCGCTTCCTGCAGGATCGCGTCGATCACGAGGTCGGGCGAGGGCGCGACCGGCGCGGCATGCGCCACGACGATCTCCGCCCAGCGCTTCGCGATCGCCGGGGCGTAGCGCGCGAACAGCGCCTCCTCCCAGACCAGCCGGATCGCCAGCAGGTCGGTGGTCGTCGCATCCCGTCCGCCGGCCAGCTCGGCCTGCCATCTCTTGTAGCGCGCATACTGGGCCCAGCCGCCGAGCGTCATCAGCAGCCGGTGGAAACCGGTGTCGAGCGCGGCGTCGGAGAGGCCAAGCCGGTCGCTCGCGCGCGCGATCAGCCTGAGCGGATTCACGGGCACTTGCGAGACGTGCAGCGCGAAGCCCGCGAGGCCCGCGATCTCCGGCGAGAGATCGTGCGTGGCCACGGCGCGCCACGCGGCATAGGCGCCGTTTGCATTGCGCGGCGCGGCCCACAGCGCCTGGCCTTCGTCGAAATGGCCGGCTGCCCAGGCGCCGATGCGCTCTGCGATCAGCCCCGGCCAGTCGATGCCCGACACGTCGGCCGCGAGATCGGCGACCGTGGGCAGCGCGACCGGCGGCGGCAGGTCGCGCGCGGCCGCCTGCTTCAGTGCCGCGAGATCGGCCGGCCGCAGATGCGGCGGCGCGTTGGTCCAGGCCGCGAGAAGGTCGGCGTCGGCGATCGCACCGGCCTCGATCTTCGCGCGATAGGCCGCGCGCGGCAGGGTGACGGCGGCGCCGGCCACGCGCGCGAGCCGCGCACCGGCGGTGGCGAGATCCTCGCCGCTTTGGCCGAGGAAGGGATTGACCGCGACGCTCGAGGCCAGCGGCCAGGCCGGCGGGATCGCCAGCGCCGCGCGATCGGCTGCCGCCGCGATGCGCGCGAACGCGTCGTCGTTGCTGTTGGCGGGCGCGGGGACGGGATCGCCGGTGGCGAGAGGGGCGGCGGCGAGCGACATGGTCGGGGCTCCGGTGCGATCTGATAGTGGTTCGGTCGGGCGGCGGTGCGGGCTCAGGGGCGGGCGGCAGCGCGGTCGCGGCGCCCGCGGCCGCTCCCCGAGTGTTCGGTGCGCCAGCCGCCGGTGATCCGGTCGAACAGGGCGCTGGCATAGAAGCCGTTGGAGAGATGCACGCGCAGCCCGGCGGCGGCGGGGTGATAGGCCCACAGCGGGAACATCGCCTGCACGATGGCCACCAGGCCGAAGCTCACGACCGCCAGCACCAGCAGCCCCGCTTCGAGCGGCCCCGGCGAGGGCGCGGCCGGCAGCACGCCCTGGGTGACGAAGACCGCGGCCGCGTGCAGCGCGAAGTAGCCGACCGAGGTCGCGAGCGCATAGACGGCGGTGCGCCGGGTCAGCGCGCGCGGCGCGGCGTCGGCGAAGCCCTGCGCCAGCATGTAGGCCACGCCGAAGATCAGGATGCCGCCCAGCACCGCGGCCTGCGGCGAGTTGTGCGTGAGCCCGAAGGCGAGGCCGACCACGACGTAGATCGCGAGCGCCGCGCCGAAGGCCCGCGCCACCGCGGCGGCATCGGGCACCGCGACGGGACCGGGCCGCCGGATCGCCGCGACCCGTTCGACCGCGACGCCCGAGGCCAGGAAGGCGTGCGCCTTGTAGAGCGAGTGCGCCACGATGTGCAGCAGCGCCAGCGGAAACAGCGCCAGCCCGCATTGCAGGATCATGAAGCCCATCTGCGCCACGGTGGACCAGGCGAGCGAGGTCTTCACCGCGGGCTGGGTCAGCATCACCAGGCAACCGAACAGGGCGGTGAAGCCCCCGGCCACCACCAGCACCGCGAGTGCGCCCGGCGCCAGCAGCATCACGTCGGCGAAGCGGATCAGCAGGAAGCCGCCGGCATTGATCACGCCGGCATGGAGCAGCGCGGAGACCGGCGTCGGCGTCTCCATCACCTCGGTCAGCCAGCCATGGCTGGGGAACTGCGCCGACTTGAGCAGCGCCGCGAGAGCGAGCAGGCAGGCCGCGGCCACCGCGAGCCCGCCGCCGTCGCCCGTCCGCGCCGCCGCGAGGATCGTGCCGATGTCGGTCGTGCCGTAGGCCAGCGCCAGCAGAAGCGCGGCGCTGCCGAGCGCCACGTCGCCCAGCCGCGCCGTGACGAACTTCTTGCGCGCCGCCCGCTGCGCCGCCGCCCGCTCGGGATAGAACAGCAGCAGCCGGTGCAGCAGCAGGCTGGTCGCGATCCAGGCGGCGACGAGCTGCACGAGGTTGTTGGCCGCGACCAGCGCCAGCACCGCGGCCAGCGTCAGGCAGAGCCAGCCGGTGAACGGACCCTGCCGCGCCTCGCCGTCGAGATAGGTGCCGGCGAAGCGCACGACGATCCAGCCTACGAACGTCACCAGCAGGAGCATGGTGGCGCTCAGTGCATCGAGCCGCATCGTGGGGCCGAGCCGGCCGGGGCCGAGGACGATCAGCGCGACCGTGGCGGCCAGCGCGGCGGCGAGCGCCAGCAGCGCGGCGGCCTCGGCCAGGCGCGGCAGATGCGGCGGCCGGCGGCGCTCGCCCTGCGCGAAGCCGAACCAGGCGACGGCGAGCAGCGGCACGAACAGCGGCAGCAGGAGCAACAGCACGGACGTTGGCAGGAGCGGGAGAGCGGGCGGCACGGGCGGTCCCCTGGAGGCGCGGATCGGGTTATGGATCTGTCGGGGCTCTAGGTAGGGCCGTGGGCGTCTCCTGAAAAATTCATTGTTCCGTCGTTATCGTTCGTTTTAAGTGAACGATATGCCGGACCTCAACTTCAACCATCTGCGCTACTTCTGGGCCGTGGCGCACCAGGGCAACCTCACGCGCGCGGCCGAGCGGCTGAACCTGTCGCAGTCGGCGCTGTCGGTGCAGATCCAGAAGCTCGAGCGCCAGATGGGCCATCCGCTGTTCGAGCGGGTCGGCCGCCGGCTGGTGCTGACCGAGGCCGGACAGATCGCGCTCGATTATGCCGACACGGTGTTCGAGCAGGGCGAGGAGCTGCTCAGCACGCTCCGCGGCCAGCCGGCGGCCAGCCGCCGCGTCCTGCGGGTCGGCGCGCTCACGACGCTGTCGCGCAACTTCCAGCTCGAGTTCCTGCGGCCGCTGGTCGGCCGGCCCGACGTCGAGCTGATCGTGCGCTCGGGCAACATCCGCGACCTGCTGGCGCAACTGGAGGCGCATGAGATCGACGTGGTGCTGGCCAACAGCGCCGCCCCGCGCGACGCGCGCTCGCTCTTGCGCAACCACCTGCTGGCCGAGCAGCCCGTCAGCCTGGTCGGCCGGCCGCGCGCGAAGTCGGCGCGGCGCTTCCGCTTCCCCGACGACCTGCGCACCGAGCCGCTGCTGCTGCCGAGCCTCGACAGCGACATCCGCGTGGCCTTCGACCGCATCCTCGAACGCGCCGGCATCCGGCCGGTGATCCTGGCGGAAGTCGACGACATGGCGATGCTCCGCCTGCTCGCCCGCGAGCGCGAGGGCGTGACGCTGGTGCCGCCCATCGTCGTGCGCGACGAGCTGAAGGCCCGCGTCCTCGTCGAGCACTGCCGCATCGCCGGCGTGACGGAAAGCTTCTACGCCATCGTCATGAAGCGCCGCTTTCCCAACCAGCTCCTGCTCGACGTGCTGACCGCCAAGGTTCCCTCGCGAGGCTCGCGATGACCGATTCGCCGGAAGGGTCGCCGTGCGCCGATGACAACATTGTCTGAACTGGCGCAATGGGCCGATGAAGCAACAGGGGGCATCCCGAACGGAGTGAGGGACCTTTCGCTTTTCTCGCAACGTCGACCGCCCCCATCGCTGGCCATGCGGGACTCGCAGCAACGGGGCGCCGAGGAGCGCCCCGTTTCACGTCATGTCGGTGTCGGCCGTCGCCAGCCCTAGCAGCGCGGGGCGGTGCGGTTGCGGTAGCCGTCGTAATAGGAGCTGCCGCAGACGACCTGCTGGGCCACGACTTCGTCGCGGTTGCCGTTCTGGCCGCGGTTGGTCACGGCCACGGTGGTGTAGCGCCGACCGTCGGCCTGGTTGTAGGTGCCCGGATAGCCCTGCTGTTGCTGCTGCTGGTTGGCGTAGTAGGGGTTGGGCTGCTGCTGGTTGCCGTAATAGGGGTTCGACTGCTGCTGCGCGTAGCGCGGCGGCGGCGGGCTGTTGTAGCCGTTGTTGTAGGTGCCCTGCGGCGTGCCCATGCCGTCGTTCTGGCAGGCCGCAGCCATCAGGCCGAGGCCCACCGCAATGACAAGTCCCGAAATCCTCAGCATTTTCATACCTCCGGCCCATGTGTGAGCGAGCGCCCTCGTCGGCGACTCTCCAGGCCAAGGCGGGCTTTTCCATTCCTGATGCGCGGCAACGTGCGGATGGCGGCGGGGTTGCGGGGCGGCGGCTATCCGCGCCTCGGCGTCAGAAGCGTGTCGGCTTGCTCCTCCATGTGAGGGATACTTAACTCGGCACGACGACTGATGTTTCGTCGCGTCCCGGCCACCCCCATCAACTGATGATCGGGAATGTCACCGTTGTCGTCGTGCCAGAGGACGAGCTTTCGATCTCGACCTGGCCGCCGATCTGGCGGGCGAGGGACTCGATCAGTTTGAGGCCGGAGCCGGTCGGGTTCTTCTTCTGGATGCCCTGGCCGTTGTCGGAGACGGTGAGGCGGCCCTCGCCGAAGCCGATGCCGGCCTTCAGCTTGATGGTGATGCGGCCGCCGCTGCCCCCGCATGAGCGGGGAAGGCGTGCTTGGCGCTGTTGGTGGCGGCCTCGTTCAGGATCAGGCCGAGCGGCACGGCGCGGTCGATCGAGAGTTCGACCTCGTCGGCCTCGATGTCGAGCGCCACGTCCTCGACCTGCTGCTCGATCGAGGCGCACAGCGCGCGCAGGTAGCGCGCGACGTCGACCGCCTGCATGTCCTGGCGCGGCGCGAGCTGGTCGTGGGCGAGCGAGATGGCGTTGATGCGGTTGGTGATGTGGTCGAGCGCGCGATGCGTCTCGCCCTCGGGGAAGCGGCGCTTCTGCAGGCCGATCGAGGCCAGGATGAGCTGGAAGTTGTTCTTCACCCGGTGCTGCAGCTCGCGCAGCAGGATCTCGCGGTGCTGCGCCTGCGCCGCCGCTTCCGCCAGCGCCGCCGCCTCGCCGCGCGAGGAGGTGTCGTCGCGCAGCAGCGAGCCGATGATCGCCGCGGCCGCGACCATGAACTGTACCGAGTCCTGCGTGAAGTCGCGATGCACCGTGCTGTCGACCTCGAGCACGCCCCAGGCCGCGCCGTCGGTGAGGATCGGCACGTTGGCCAGCGAGACGATGTCGTGCTCCTTCAGTGTCTGCGACATCGCGAACTCGGGCACCTTGTCGAAATCCTCGATGCAGAGCGGCTCACCGGTCTGGAAGCTCCAGCCGGGCGGCGACTTGAGGTCCGAGGCGAAGGTCGCGGATCGCACCACGCCCTCCTTCCAGCCGGTGCCCGCCACCATCAGCAGGTCGGCCGTGGCGCGGCGGTAGCGCAGGATCTTGACGTGATGGATCTCGATGGCGCGCCCAACCTGCACGACGGCCTGGTCGAGGAAGCGCTCGGGGTTGGTGTGATGGCCCGCCATACGGCCCAGCTCCACGAGGATGCGGACATGGCGCCGGAGCTTGTCGACGTCGGACGGCGGCGCTGCCCCGGCTGGTCTGGCTGACATGGCGGGTGAACGCCGCGGGAGGGGCAGCGTTGCCTGTCCGGCGTCCGGAGATCGTTCCGCGCGGCCGGAACCGGGCCTTCGCGCGCGTCGTCAGGGTGCGGAACCGCCGGGCTCGTCCTTTTCCTTGAAGCGCGGGATGCGCGGTCCGTCGAACTTCGCCAGCTCCTCGGCCAGCATCCGCTCGGCGAACCGCCGCTGCGCTGCGTCGAGCTGGTCACCCGCGAGCTGCTTGCGGAAATTCTCGATGTTCTTCTGGCGGACGAAGTCCTGCATGCGGGCCTCCCTGAGCGGGAACGCAGCCCATTAGCCGCCGTCTTCGCCGTCATATCAACCCAGGCACGCCGGCCGGAGTCGCTGTGTCCGGTTACGCACACAGCGCGCTTCGGTTCAGCGCAGGATGCGCAGCGAGTCCAGGAAGGCGATCACGGTGGGATCGTTGCGGTCCTCGACCCGGGTCGCGGCCAGCATCTCGTAGAGCCGCTCGTCCATCGCGTAGACACGCATGGCGATCGTGTGCGGGCCGAAGCCGCGATTGGAAGCGACCGTCATGGAAAAGGCGACACCCTCTGCCGGCCCGCTGCGGACGTCGCGATAGTCGGCGAGGAAGGAGTGGGGATAGCGAGCGGCCATGGCGCGCTGCGCCGCCTGCACGTCGATGCGCTTCGTCGAGCCCGGCGGCGGATCGACGACCGCAAGATCGATGGCATTGTATTGCCCGACCGCGTCCTTCCACAGGTAGCTGTATTGCAGCATCGTCCCGCCGTCGGGACGTGGCGACGTCTTCGTCGTGTAGCCGCGCGGCAGGTCGATCGTGAAGCGGCCGTCGTCGCCGGTGACGCGCTCCATCGGCGCGGCCTGCGCGTGGACGGGGCCAGGCACGGGCAAAGGCGCGACCGCCGCGAGCCCCAGGGCGCCGAACGTGCGTCGTGTGAGTGGCATGGTCTCCTCCCGTGGCCGGGACGTTAGACCGCCGTTCGCCGACCTGTCGAGAGGACGGGCACGTGTTCGCGCGACGGTTGCGTCACCCGCCGAATGCAGCGCCCAGCGTGCCGATCAGACCGCCGATGACCAGAAGATAGGCGAAGGTCCCAAAGAGAAGCTGGCGCGAGCTGTCGTCCATGTGCGGTAAATCCCCGGTTCGTTTTGCCGTGAACGACGGAGACTCCGCGGCGTTGCCACGCCGCTGCGTGGGCGTGGGCGGAAGCGGCAGGCCTGTGGCGCGGGCGCCACAGCGGCGGGACTTGGGGCGGGCCGTTTGCCGCGCGGGGGCCAAAGCCCTAGGGTCTTTCCCATTGGCGCGTCCGCTCGCGCAACCCGGCGCGCGCCCTCCGGCCGCGGACGCGTCGCCCGAGGAGGGACCACCATGACCGACAAGCCCATCATCCTGGAGGCCAGCGAGGAGATCACGCTGCGCCGCGTCGCCTTCGGCGAATCGCCCGAGCGCACGCTGCGGCGCGAGGACATGCTGCGGCTGCGCGGCCTTCGCCTCGTCACCGACGGCAAGGACGGGCCCTGCCTGACCGCGAGCGGCCGCGCCCATTTCGAGACCCTAGCCAAGCCGGTCGGCGCCGAGCGCGGCCCGGGCAGTTTCCAGGCCGAGATCGAGCGCATTCGCCGGACGGGGCCCCGCGAGGCATGATCGCAGCGACCCGCTACCGGCTCGACGTGACGCGCGGCGGTGCGGCCGACCGGCCGTTCGGCTGGCGGGTGCTGCGCCGCGACGACGCCGTTGAGGTCGAGCGCTCGACCGAGACCTTCGGCTCTCGTCCCGAGGCCATGGCCCATGGCGTCCGCCACGCCATCGCCTGGGAGAGCGGCACCCACGAGTGAGAGCCGGCCCCGCCGGCGGCGGTGGATGAATTTTTTTCGCCCGCTCGCTTGAACCTTTTTCGGGCTCACCTAGATCGTTTCCCGGCGGCGCTGAAAGCGTGCCGCCCGGCGGTCGCCCTGCGGGGGATCGCTTCGCAAACCCATCGCTCAGGAGTGGAGGATGAACATGCGTACGACTTTCGATTTCTCGCCGTTCTATCGCGACACGGTCGGCTTCGACCGGGTGTTCCACATGCTCGATTCGGCGGTCAGCCAGGGCTCGCAGGGCTATCCGCCGTACAACATCGAAAAGGCGGGCGACGACAGCTACCGCATCGTCATGGCGGTCGCGGGCTTCGGCGAGGCCGAGCTCAACATCACCCAGAAGGAAGACGAGCTCCTCGTCACCGGCAAGGCCCAGCCCGGCGCAGAGGAGAAGCAGTATCTCTATCGCGGCATCGCCGCGCGCGAGTTCGAGCGCCGCTTCCAGCTCGCCGATCACGTCAAGGTGGTGGGCGCGGGCCTCGCCAACGGCCTGCTGACGATCGAGCTGAAGCGCGAGATCCCCGAGGAGAAGAAGGCGCGCGCGATCCGCATCGAGTCCGGCGCCACGCCGCGCATCACCCGGCAGTAGGTAAGCGAGGGCGAAGGCCCGCGTTGGGGGAGGGGCGTCCGTCGCGCAGGCGCGGCGGTCGCCTCCCCGGACGGCGGTGCCGCCGATCGTCGCCCGTGCATCGTCGATTATCGAAAGGAGGTTCGTCATGATCGTGAGATCGGCAGCCTACCGGCCCGATCGTTCGTCCGACCTGTTCGCCCCGCGGGCGCAGGTCGACGGTGCTCCCGTTTTCCCGCCAACGTTTGCGAAGCCCTTCACGATCGACCAGCCGCCGCGCGGCCGCGTGCTGATCGTCGAGGACGAGATCCCGGTCGCGCTCGATCTCCAGAAGGCGCTGCGCGATGCCGGCTATCGCATCGTCGGTCCCGCCGGCAGCCAGAGCGAGGTCGAGCAGCTGGTGCGGCGCGGCCTGCTCGACGCGGCGGTGATCGACGCCGACAGCCGCGCCGCCATGCCCTTCGCCGTCGCCGACTGGCTGGCCGCCGAGGAGGTGCCCTTCGCCCTCATCGTGGGCGAGGGGACTGAGCTGCCGCGCGAACACGCGCTGCGACCGCAGCTCACGCGGCCGGTCTCGCCGCGGGCGCTGGTCGACACGGTCGAGCAGATGATCGAGGGCAACCCGGCGGCGATGCCGGTGTCAGCCCTCCGGTGGCCGCGCCTGTTCCCGTCGCTTTGACGCCCGCCCGTCCGCGCCCGTCAGTCTCCGGGGGCGGGCGGGGCGGCCGTGTTGGCTGCGTTCAGGAGCTGCGACACCGCCGTCAGCACCTGCGTGGGCGCGAACGGCTTGGTGATCAGGATGGAATTGGGCACGCCCAGGGCGGCCCAGTCGGAACCCTCGGTCCCCGTCATGTAGACGACCGGCATGTCGGCCTTGAGCTGGCGGGCATGACGCGCCACGTCCCAGCCGGTGGCCTTTCCGCCCAGGTTGATGTCGCTCACGACGGCGCGGAGGTTGTCGCCCTGTTCGTCGAGCGCGGCGATCGCCTCCTCGCCGGTCGAGACGAGATAGACGTCGAACCCGCCGTCTTCGAAGGTGTCCTGCAGGAGATTGCGAATCTCCGCTTCGTCCTCGGCGATCAGCACGAGGACCGACGTCTTTTCCATCGCCCACACTCCCAAGCCGACCGTCCGGAAACAGTCCGGACTCCCCGCGCGGCTAAAACACCCGCGCGAGCAACGCCCGAGGGCTTGGGTTTGTTCCCGTACCTACGAAGAATGTGACGTCGGCGATCACACCAGCAGAAAGTCGTGCGGCGCCTCGGGCAGGACCGGGAGGGCGGGGGGCGGATCGCCGATCAGGATGCTGCCGAAGAAGCCGTTTCCGATCGGTGCCGTCACCATCGAGAAGGCGATGCTGAACTCCAGCAAGCCATCCTCGTTCAGGTCGAGTTCGGAGATCGGGCCGTAGTCGACGAAGTTGTCCGAGAAGAAGGCGAGGGCATCCTCCGGGTCGTTCCAGTCGAAGTCGGTGACCTCGACGCCGTCGACGGAAATGGTGAACGACATGGTCGTGAAGCCGTCGAGCTCGATATTCCCGTCGTAGAAGCCCATCAGCAGGTTGTCGACCGCCGGCAGGGCCGAGAGGTTGACGACGAAGTCGAGGGTGCCTCCGGCGGTCTGGTCGGTCGTGCCGTTGGCGCCGCTCGTCGCGCCCAGTTCCACGATCGCGAAGTACGAAGTGGCGTCCGAGAAGCCGGTGGCGATGTTCGGATTGCCGTCCAGGATCGCATCGACGTCGGCGGACGAGGGCGAGGCGGTGACATGGCCTAGCAGGGTCGCATCGATCGGGTCGGCGTCGTAGCCGTAGGAGGCGAGGGCCGACGCCGTCTGCAGGCCGTCGCCGGATCCATCCAGCTCGATGGAAATCGAGGTCACGACGTCGCCATCGACCGAGCCGGCTGCGAAGGCGTTCGCCGAGACGGTCGACGGGCCGGCGGCGCCACTGTCCATCGAGGCGGTCGCCCAGGCGGAGCCCGAAACGGAGTCGCCCCGACCACCATGGGCCGTGGCCGCCGCCGTGCTCGCTTGGGTCGACATGCCGCTGGCAAAGGCGAAGGCATTGCCGCCCACCTCGCCGTCGCCGGCCTCGGCATACGCGGAGACCTCGGCCAACTGCCCGCTCTCCACGCCGGGCACTGTCGCATGGGCCTCGGAGTCGCCGCCGTTGCCGCGCTCCACGCCCATGCCGCCGTCGCCGCCGAAGGCGTAGGCAGCCACGGCCAGGGTGGCGCTGTGCGTGGGTGCGGATTGATCGTCGAAACTCAGGGACGAGTAGGCGTCGCCGCCGTCGCCGCCCAGCCCGTCGGTCGCGTCGCCGCCGCCGCCGGCAAAGACAGTTTGGGAGAGCGTGGCCTCGCCGCCGTCGGTGAAGGCCCGTGCCGAGTCGGTCAGGCTGACGCTCGCGCCGTTGCCGCCCCGCCCGGACGTGGCGCCATCGCCGCCCTGGCCGCCCCAGGCTTCCGCGGTCGCCGTGGCTTGCGTGGTGCCGGTCGCGATCGCGAGCAGGTTGCTCACGGTGCCGCCGTTGCCGCCGGTCGGCCCGGCGCCGCCCTCGCCGCCGCGGCCGGCGACGGCGGCCGTCGCCGTGGAGCCGCCCGTGGCCGTGGCCGTAACGCCGTCGGCCGCCCCGCCGGCGCCGCCCGCGGAGAGCGTGGCGTTGGTCGCGCCGCCCCGGCCGCCCTGTGCGCTGGCCGTCGCCCCGGTGCTGGGCGTCGCGCCGGTTGCGTTGGAGATGGCCGACGCACTTGCGGCGGCTGCTCCGCCGGCGCCCGCGCGACCGAGGTCGGTGGTGGTCCCCTCGCCGGCACTCGCCTCGGCGAAGGCGGCAACCTGGTCGGTACCGGTCATCGACGTGGAAGCGAGGGCGTTGGCGCCCATCTTTCCGTTTGCCGTACCCGACATGACTTTGCCGTTGTCTCCCGAAACCGCCAGGGTCTTGCCGTTCAGCTCGGTCGGAAGATCATCGGTGGTCTTGTTCACCGACAGGATGGAACTGGCGGCGCCGCCCAGCCCGGCATAGCCGCCGCTGCTGTCGCCGCCGCGGCCGCCGGTCGCGACCTGTTCGAGTTCGAGATGGCCCGAGGTCTCGCCCGAGACCGCATCGGTCATGGAACTGGCCCGGCCGGCGCCGCCGTCGGCGCCGGACGAGCCATTGCCGCCGTTGCCGCCGATCTGCTCGGCGCGCACGTCGACGATGCCGTTGGTCTGCGCAATGCCCTCCGCCGTCGCCATGGCCCAGCCGCCAGCGCCGCCGCGCATTCCCGCCATCGCCGAATCGCCGCCGGCGCCGCCCTGCGCAGTGACGTCGACGGTGGTGCCGCCGACAGAGGCATTGGCCGAAACGGTCGCGATGGCGTTGCCGCCGGTCCCGCCCTTGGCCGTGCTGCTGTCGCCGCCGGCGCCGCCGGTGGCGCTGCCGTTGCTCTCCAGCGCGGAGGCCGTGACGTCACCGTCGAGCGTCGCACGGCCGCCGGACTGACCGACATTGCCGTCGCCACCCTCGCCCCCCGCCGCTTCGATTGAAACGGAAACGGAGGAGGCGCCGGCGTTCACCAGGTTCAGGTTCGAATAGGCGCGGCCGGCCGCGCCGCCGGTTCCGCCGTCGCTCGCGCCGCCGCGTCCGCCCGTGGCCGACTGCGAAAGGGTGACAGTGGTGTCTCCACTCGCCTCCACGGCATTGGCCAGCACGACCGTTGCGCCGTCGCCGCCCGTGGCGCCGTCCAGGCCCTGGCCGCCATCTCCGCCGATGGCGAGGACGCTGGCCGATGCATCGGTAACGGCGTCTGCATCCGCGGTGACGCCGCTCACGCTGCCACCTGCGCCGCCGGCACGTCCCGCGCCGCTTCCATCGCCGCCGTTTCCGCCGATGCCCGATGCCGAGGCGCTCGCGGTCGTACCGGTTGCGTTGGCATTGGCACTCGCGAGCGTGACATCGCCGCCGCGACCGCCGTCGCCCGGCGCTCGGACACCCGACGCGTCGACCACGTGGCCGCCGTCGCCGCCCTGCGCCACCGTTTCGGCGTCGGCCTCGGCGCCCGAGGCCGAAGCCGATCCTTCCGCCGAGCCTCCGGCGCCGGCATCCGCCGCCAGCAGGGCGTCGCCGCCGCTGCCGCCGAGTGCATCGGCAATGGCGCCAGCTTCGGTCGTCGTGAGCAGGGTGGCCGTCGCCTTTGCGTCGCCGCCCTTGCCGGCAGCCTCGGTCGTGTCCGCGGCCATGCCGCCGTGGCCGCCGTGGACCATCACGCTCATGTCGATCGAATTGCTCAACTCCGCTTCCGCGTTCGCGTCGAAGCTCAGGAGAGAGGTGGCGGAGCCGCCAGCGCCGGCCGCTCCGCCCGTGCTGTCGCCGCCCCAGCCACCATCCGCGATCTGCCCCAGAATCAGGGCGCCACCCGCGCTGTACCCGGAGACGGCGTCGTTCTGGAAAACGGCGGCACCCGCGCCGCCGTCGGCGCCTTCGTTGCCTGAACCGCCGTCGCCGCCGGCCGACTCGGCGCCGACCAGGACGTCGAGGCCGAAATCAGACGTGCCGCGCGAGGTTGCCGAGGCCGATCCGCCGCTGCCGCCGGAAAAGCCGTCGCCCTCGCCGCTGCCGCCGCTGCCGCCCTGGGCGGAAGCAGAGGCGAAGACCGCACCGGTGTCGGGGTCCGTCCCCGAAGAGCTGACATTCGTCGAAGCCGTGGCCACGCCGCCATCGGCGCCGTGGCCAACACCGGTGCTGTCGACCGAGCCGCCGTCGCCACCGGTCGCGAGGGTGCTGCCGCGCACCAGGTTGGTCGCCGACAGGACGAGGGTGGCGGTGCCGGTGGCGCCGGTGCGGGCGGTCCCGATGCCGCCGCCGCCATTGCCGCCGGCCGCCGCGAGATTCACTTCCAGTTGGTAGGTGACGGCATCGTTGAGGGTGAGGGTGGAGGCCGCCGCGCCGCCGCGGCCGGCATAGACGCCGGCGGTGCCGGAATCGCCGCCGTTGCCGCCGATTGCGCCCTGGTTGAGGGTGAGGTTGGCGGTGCCGCCGCTGGTGAGGGCCGTGCTGAGCGTACTGGTGCCGCCCATGCCGCCGCCCGCGCCGGCCAACCCGTTGCCGCCGTTGCCGCCGATCTGAGTGAGGTTGGCCGCTGCCGTAGCGTCCGAGAGGGCCTGGGCGGTGCCGGCGTTCGTGAGGCTCGCCCCCATGCCGCCGTACTCGCCAGCGCCCGATCCGTTGCCGCCGGCGCCGCCGACGATGGCAACATTCGCCGCCGCGAGGCCAGAGCCGTTCGCGATGGCCGAGCCGCTGGCGCTGCCGCCGGCACCGCCCGTGACGGGGTTGGTACCGAGGGTAGAGCCACCCCTGCCGCCGACCGCCGTGACGTTCGCGGTCACGATGAAGCCGGTGCCGGACGACGAAGCGTCGGCCGTGCCGCCCTTGCCGCCGGTCCCGGCCGCGGTGTCGCTGCCGCCGCCTCCGGTCGCCAGGGTATTGGCCGTCACCACACTCACGGCTTCGGCGGTCGCGTCGGCATGGGCCGAACCGCCGGTGCGGCTGCGTCCCGCCGTGTCGACGCTGCCGGCGTTGCCGCCCTGGGCCATGGAGGTCAGCGCTGCATTGTGGTTGGTGGCGGTCCCGCCCTCGAGGCTGGAAGAGGCGGAGCCCGCGATACCGGCATAGCCGCCGCCGGTCGCCGCGCCGCCGTCGCCACCCGTTGCATACTGTTCGAGGCCGATAGAATAGGTCGACGGGCGGGCCGAAGCGGTGTTCGTCGCGTCGATGGACGCGCCCCTGCCACCGTTGGCGCCGGCGAGACCCAGGCCGCCGTCGCCGCCCGTGAGGGCCGCGATCGCCGTCATGTCGCTGAGCGCCGCCTCGACACAGGCGGTGGCGTCCGCCATGCCGCCGGTGCCGCCGGTTAGGCCTGCACCGCTGGCCGTTCCGCCGGTGCCGCCCTGGGCACTTGCACCGATCGAGAAAACGCCGCTTGCGGCGGTTGTGAGACCCGTCGCAGAGGCGGTCGCGCTGCCGCCAGCCGAGCCGTTGCCCGCAGCCGATGCGCCGGCATCGCCACCGACGGCTGCAGCGCCGCCGAAAAGCCAACCGGCGGCGGTAACGTCGAGGATTGCCGCGCCGGCGCCGCCGGTGCGGCCGGTCTGGCCGTCGCCGCCATCGCCGCCCGCGCCTGTCACCTGGACTTCCACGATGTTGCTGATGTCAGCCTGGATCGTGTCGTCGAAGTTCAGCATCGAGGTGCCGTTGCCCGCCAGGCCGCCAATGCCCGTGCCGCCCGCAGTGCCGCCGTCGCCGCCGGTCGCGGTCTGCCTCAAGATCAGCACGCCGTTTGGCGTCGAGCCGCTAACCGCATCGATCAGCGTGCTGGAGGCGCCGACTCCACCGGCATTGGCGCCGCTCGAATCGCCGCCATTGCCCCCGGTCTGGTTCACCGTCGCGCGTGCGTCGATGCCGGGGCCGGCGCCGGCGCGCGCTTCGGCCGTCGAGCCCACGGCGGCGCCGCCCGACCCGCCGATCGCTCCATTGCCGCCATTGCCGCCGGTGGCCGTGCTGGTGGCCTGGGCGGTGCCATCCGTGTTGCGCGCGGTCGACGTCGCGCGGGCGCTGCCGCCGCCGCCGCCCGCAGCGCCAAGACCGCCCGAAGCGGGCACGCCGGCATCGCCGCCATCGCCCGCCGCGGCCGTCGACGTGGCGGTCACCGGGGACGGATCGTTGATCCAGGCCCGCGCCGCGGAGATTGCCGAGCCGCCCTTGCCGCCCGCACCCGCGTCGCCGGTCGTCTCGGCACCGTTACCGCCGGCGCCGCCGGCGCCGCCATTGGCTGTCGCAATGGATCGGTTGTCGGTCGGAAGGGAGTTCGGGGCCGTCGCCTTGCCGCCGGCGCCGCCGGCGGTGCCGGGCGCGTTGACCGTGGCACCGTTTTCGCCGGCCAGTCCGGCAGTACCGTCGACGATGACTTCACTCATGACACACTCCACTCAGCCGTAGCTCTGCTGTTATCTGCAGCCACTGCGAAATTTACGCATTGTCCCTTAGCGAACAGACAGGAACTAGGGAAGCTCTTCGCGAGAGTGTGTCCGGACTTTCAGGAACGGCACGCGCCGGGGATCGATCGAGAATTGTGGCAACAGCGCGAGGACTTGGCGCCCGCTGCTACCGCACGCGATCGCCTACAAGATTCGCGGGGCGCATCATCAGGAAGGCGACGAGCGTGATCAGGATCAGCATGCCGATGCTGGCGAAGGCGAGGCCCCAGGCCATCGGCGACATGCCGCCCGCGAGGTCGAGGGTCCAGCCGACGACGAGGGGGCCGACGAAGCCGCCAGCATAGCCCAGCGTCGAATGCACCGCGAGAGTGGCGCCGCGGCGCGCGGGATCGGCGTTGCCGGCGGCGCCCGCCGTCACCGACGAGGAATCGAGCCACACGACCATGCCGTAGGCGATCAGCAGGCCGACCGCGAGCCAGTAGCTGGTCGAGCCCGCGAAGCCCACGATGGCGGCAAAGCCGATCGACAGGATCATCGCGGTGGCGACGAGGCGGCGGCGGCCGAAGCGGATCGAGGCCTCGTTGCCCACGACGCTGGCCAGCGTGCCGAGCAGCGCCAGCACCGTGACGACGAGGGCGGGCGAGAGCGTCTCGTCTTTGAGGCCGGTATGGGTGGCGACGAAGGCGAGGAAGGCCACGCCCCAGCCGCGCAGCGCGCTCATCTCCAGCGTGTGCACGCAATAGACGACCGAGTAGGCGAAGGACGATCTGTTGCGGATCACCGGCCGGAAGTCGAAAAGGCCGCCGCCCGCCGATTTGCCCGGTGCCGATTTACCCGTCGTCGATGCCTGCGGCGCTGGCCGCGACGGCACGACCGAGGCCACCATCACCCAGGCGATGAAGGCGGTCGCGGCCGAGAACACGAAGGCCGAGCGCCAGCCGAACTGGTCGGCCAGCACGTCGCCCAGCAGGTACGATGCCGCGCCCGAGATGCCGATGCTGGCGGCATGGCCGGTGACGGCGCGCGACATCAGCTTGGGCGACACCTGGTCGGCGAGCAGCTTCAGCCCGGTCATGTAGGTGCCGGCCCAGCCCAGCCCGGCCAGCGCGCGCGTGGCCATCGCCGACCAGAAGCCGTCGGCCGTCAGCCCGAACAGCAGGTGCCCCGCCACGGTGCAGGCGACGCCGAACAGGTAGATGCGCTTGGCGTCGACACGGTCGGTGAGCGTCACCAGCACCGGCACCGAGACCATGTAGGCGCCGAAAAAGATGGCGGTGATCCAGCCGGCCTCGCTGTTGGAAAGGCTCCAGCGCTCCATCATCTGCGGCAGCAGCGCGGGCCAGAAGCCGGCGCCGAGCTGCACGAAGATCTGCGCCGCGCAGACGACCGCGACGAGGCGTGCACCCGATTTCATCCCTCCCGTCTCCGTCACTTTTTCTTACCTCCCGATCGCATGTCGACGAAGCCGAGTGTGGCAGCAACGACGGCGAACCCCAGAAAAACCGTATAGGCCGTCGGCGGGGACCACAGGAACGCCAGCGGTCCGGCTGCCGCGCCGGACACGCCGATCACGAACAGGGTGCCGCGGATGCTCCCGAGGTGCCTGAGGCCGAAGGACTCGGCGAGCCCGGCCGAATAGACGATCTGCAAGGTGCCGATCATGGCACCCAGCGTGGCCGCGTAGGCTGTCCCGCCCCCGAGCGTTGGCCGGGTCCACAGGCAGATGATGGAAAAGGCGAGGAAGCAGAGGCCAAGAAGCCCGACCGGCCGGGCTCCGAGGCGGTCCACGAGCGCGCCGCTGCACAGGGTGGCGATCGCCTGGGCCAAGGTCATCGCGCCCAGCAGGTGGATGGCGCTGTCGCGCGCGAGGCCCGCCTCGCCCATGGCGCGAACATGGTCGAGCATGAGCGCCGTGCCGACACCGTTGGAGAGTACGGTGATGAAACCGAAATACCAGAACGCGACCGTCCGCACGCTCTCGGCCAAGGTGAAGCCGATTGCCGGCATGGCTCCGCCGCCACGCGGCCGGCCGAAATCGCGGGTGTTGCCGTTGTCTTCGGGCTTGTTGCGATAGAATGCCAATCCAACGGGGAGCATGATCGCCAGCACGCCGCCGGCCAGTGCCAGATAGGCCGTTCGCCAGCCGTCGCTCTGGATGATGGGTTCGACCAGCGGTGGAATGACGAGGCCGCCCAGCGCCAGCCCCATCATCGCCAGCGCCGTGATGCGCCCGCGAAAGCGGTCAAACCAGAGATTGACCATCTGCATGGTGACAAGGCTCAACCCGGCAATGGCCGAAGCGCGCAGGACCAGGAAGCCGAGGCCCAGCGACCAAGCATTGCCGATCATGCTCATGACGGCACAGGCGCCGGCGACCGCGGCGACCACCGGCACGATCAGGCGGCGCGGACCGAAGCGGTCGACGAGCCGGCCGATCAAGGGCGCCGTCAGGATGCCCAGGAACGTGCCCAGGCTGTAGAGTATCAGGACCTGTCCGCGGTCGAGCCCGAGGTCCGACGCGATCGGATCGATGAAGGCAGAGACGCCGACGGTTTGGCCGGGCGTCGTGGCGAAGACGCCGATCAGGGAAGCAATCGCGACGAACATGCCGCGCCGCGCCGAGGGTTTTGACTGGTCAGTCGCCATGGTTCGCCTGCGCCGCAGGCTGGCGGATCATCCAGAGACCCACGAACGCCGCGACGCACAGAGCGGAGGAAACGAACAGGACCCCGGCGCCGAGCCGGTCGATCAAGAGGGCGAACACGAAGGGCGCGCCGGCCGACAGGAAGCGCGAGGGTGCGCCGAGGATGCCGAGTCGATAGCCGTAGTTGGCCGGGCCGTAGAGCGAGAGTGGCACCGTCCCGCGCGCGATGGTGAGGATGCCGTTGCCCGAGCCGTGCAGCACGGCGAAGGCGCTGGCCGCGACGCCGCCGCCCGCCGCCAGGATGACGGCCGCGCCTATGGGATGGGTCACGCAGGCGAGCCGCGCCGACGTCAGCGGATGGAAGCGGCCGAGCGGTCCGGCTTCGAGCAGACGCGCGGCGACCTGCGCGGGGCCGATCAGCACGCCGGCGGCGATGGCCTGGGCCGGCGAGGCGCCCGCCGCTTCGAGGATGCGCGGGAAGTGCGCGGCCATGCCGGCCGACACGATCCAGACCGCCGAGAAGGCGAAGGCCAGCAGGATCATCGTGCGGTCGAGCGGCACGGCTTCGACCGAAGCCGCCTTGCCCGCCGGGCCGACTGCGAGTCCCGCGGGGCGCGGCAGCATCCAGTAATTGAGCGGCAGGCCGACGAAGAGATGCACGGCGGCCCACAGGAGGCAGGTTTCGCGCCATCCCAGCGTGGCGGCGCCCCAGGCGGTGAGCGGCCAGCCGATGGTGCTGGCGAAGCCCGCGATCAGCGTGATGCCGGTGATCGGCTTGCGCGCCTCCATGCCGTAGAGGCGGCCGAGCACGGCAAAGGCGGCATCGTAGAGACCGAGGCCCATGCCGATGCCGATGACGATCCACGCCGCGACCAGCAGCGCGAGCGAGTGCGCTGCGGCGAGCAGGCAGAGGCCGGTCGCGAACAGCACGCTCGACGCCGCGAGCACGCCGTTGCCGCCGGCGCGATCGATCGCCCGCCCGACCTTCGGCCCGAGCAGGGCCGACAGGACGAGGGAGGCCGAGAAGGTGCCGAACACCCAGTTGGTCGACACGCCGGTATCGCCGGCGATCCTGTCGGCGATGATCGCGGGCAGGTAGTAGCTCGAGGCCCAGGCCAGGGTCTGTGTCGATCCCAGGACGACAACGGTCAGGAATCGACTGTTATGCATCGAGGCCCGGTGCGATCACTGGACTTTAGGGCCGCAACAGCCCGTGGCCTGCGCGGCGGGCTTGGCGGGCGCGCCGCAGCTCGACGCGGTGGTGGTGGCGGCGGGCGCGGCACAGCCGGAGGTGGCCACGGGTCCGCAGCAGCCCGATGCGGCGGCGGCGGTACCCGCGAGCGCTGATGTGAGCGATGCGGGGGCACCGTTGCACACGCCGGTTTCCGGCAGGACCAGTTCGACCTTGCGCGCGGCTTCATGGTCGCCCGCGATCTCGGCGGCGATCGAGCGGACCTGCTCGTAGCCCGTCATCATCAGGAAGGTGGGCGCGCGGCCGTAGGACTTCATGCCGGCGAAGTAGAAGCCGGATTCGGGCTGGGCCAGCTCGCGCGCGCCGTGGGGGCGCACGCTGCCGCAGCTATGCTCGTTGGGATCGATCAGCGGCGCCAGCGCCGGCGGGCATTCGAGCGCGGGATCGAGCGACAGCCGGATCTCGCGCAGGAAGTCGAGGTCGGGCCGGAAGCCGGTCGAGACGACGAGTTCGTCGACCGCGACGTGGCGACCGGGGCAGCCCGCGGCCGCGACGATGATGCGCTCGCCCTCGCGCGCGATGCGGTTCACGCGGAAGCCGCTCTCGGTCTGGATGCGGCCGCTCGTCACCAGGTTGGCGAAGGCGGTGCCCAGCGCGCCGCGCGCCGAGAGCTGGTCGGCCGCGCCACCGCCGAACGACTTCTCCGGCGACTCGCCGCGCAGGAGCCAGACGATCTCGGTCGTTGGCACCTCGTCCTTCAGCCGGGCGAGGTCGATCAGCGTGCCGACGGCGGAATGGCCGGCGCCCAGCACGGCCACGCAGCGCCCGGCATAGCGCGCGCGGTCGCGGCCCAGCACGTCGGGCATGCCGTAGGCGATGCGGTCCTGCGCCTCGTGCTCGCCGACCGCGGGCAGGCCGTTGGCGCCGGCGGGGTTGGGCGAAAACCAGGTGCCGGTGGCGTCGATGACGGCGTCGGCGCGCAGCACCTCGGGGCCTTTGCCGTTCTGGTAGCGGATCTCGAACGGCGCGGCGTCACGGCCCTTCGTCTTCACCTTGTCGAAGCCGGCGCGGCCGATCGCCGTCACCAGGCTCTGGGTACGGATGCGGTCCTTGAGCGGCGTGCGCGTCGCCAGCGGTTCGAGATACTGCTCCACCAGCTCCGCGCCGGTCGGATAGTGGTCGGGTTGCGGCCGGTTCCAGCCGGCGCCCACCAGCAGCCGCTCCGCCGCCTTGTCGACATTGTATTCCCAGGGCGAGAACATGCGGACATGGCGCCACTGGCGCACCGCATGGCCGACCGAGGAACCTGCCTCGAGCACGACGGGCTCCAGCCCGCGCTCCAGAAGATGCGCGGCAGCGGCGAGGCCGACGGGGCCGGCGCCGATGACGGCGACCGTCTTCGGACGGGTGATCGAATCGGGCATGTTTGATCTCCTATACTTCTAGAATATTGGAAGGACCGGGCGCAACAAAATCGTCATCTAGGCGACGCGCGCCGCCACGTTGGGCGGGCAGACACCGTCGGCGCAGCATTGCTCGGCCATGTAGCCCAGCAACTCGTGCATCAGCTCGTAGTTGGCATGGCACACCAGCGTCGCACCTTCGCGCACCTGCGTGACGAGGCCCACGATCACCAGCGACTTGATGTGATGCGAGAGGGTCGAGGCGGCGACGTCGAGTTTGGTCTGAAGCCGGCCGACCGGCATGCCCTCGGCACCGGCCCGCACCAGGGCGCGATAGATCTTCAGGCGGGTCGGATTGCCCAGCGCTTCGAGCCGGGCGGCGGCGTCGTCGAGTTTCATACTGTCGAATGTAGGCACGGCGCCCGGAGAGTCAAACCATATTTCTAGAATCTTGGAAATACTACGAGGCGTCGGTGGATGGGCGGGGTCTGCACCGTTCTAGACGACGAGGCCTGCCAAGGCCGTGGGCCCCTCGGGCGGGGCCGCCTGCCAGGGCAGCATGTAGAGTCGCCGCGCGAGGCCCTGCCGGACCCGGTCGATCTGCGCGCGCTCGCCGCGCAGGCGCCGGACGAGCAGGGGATCGCGTGTCCCGCTCCCCACCAGGCTGCGGTTGATGACCCAAGCGTAGGGCTCGATGTTTGCCCGGCGCAGATCCTCCTGCAGCGCGGCGGCCTCCGAAACCGGCGTCGTCTCCGGCAGCGAGACCAGCACGATCCGCGAATAGTCCGGGTCCTGAAGCCGCATCAGGGGCGTCACGATCCGTCCCGCGGCCGGGCTGCCGCTGGCGCCGACGCTGCGGATCATCTCGCGATGATAGGCGCCGGCCGCGTCCATCAGCAGCAGCGTGTGGCCGGTCGGCGCGGTGTCGAGCACGACGAAAGCGCTTCGCGCCTCCATCACGATTCGCGAGAAGGCATGGAAGACCGCGACTTCCTCCGTGCAGGGCGAAGCGAGGTCCTCGCGCAGCAGGGCGAGCCCCGCCGCGTCGAGATCGGCGGCGCGGGATGCCATGACCCGCGCAACGTAGCGCTGCGTTTCCTCGCGCGGATCGATGCGGTCGACGCGCAGGCCTTCCATCGTCGCTTCGATTGTCGAGGCGAGATGGGCGGCCGGATCGGTCGTGCTGAGGTGAACGCCGTGCCCGCGCTTCACCAGGCCGACCGCGAGCGCGGCGGCGATGGTCGTCTTGCCCACGCCGCCCTTGCCCATGACCATGATCAGCCCGCGGCCGGCCGAGGCGAGTTCGTCGACCAGCCGGCCCAGCGCCGGAATCGCCGCTGCCGCGGCTGGCTCCGCGTCGGCGACGGCTTCGATGCGGAGTTGCGGCTCGCCGGCGAGAACCTGTCGCAGCGCGTCCAGCCCCACCATGTCGAAGGACCGCAGCGGTACGCGGTCCTGCGGCAGGCTCCGCAGCGCCTCGGGCAACGCGGCGAGAACCTGCTCGCCGAGCGCCTCGATCGATCGCGCGACCGCATCGCCGCGATCCGTCGCGGCGAAGACGCCGTTGATGACGAGATGCTGGTTGGTGAGGCCGAGCGCCCGCAGCTCGGCGCTGGTCCTCGCCGCTTCGCGCATGGCGCCGCGGTCCGGGCGGCTGACCAGCACGATCGTCGTGCTCTTCGGGTCGCCCAGCGTGGCGAGTGCTGCCTTGAATCTCTCCTCCTGCATCTTGAGGCCGGAATGCGGGCCGAGGCACGAAGCGCCGCGATCGTTGCCCTTGAGGAAGCCGGTCCAGGCGCGGGGCAGGCTGAGGAGGCGCAGCGTGTGCCCGGTGGGCGCGGTGTCGAACACGACGTGATCGAACGCGTCGACGCGGGTGGCCAGAAGGCCCACGAACTCGTCGAAGGCGGCGATCTCCGTCGTGCAGGCGCCGGAAAGCCGTTCACGCACGGACTCGCGTTCGGCGTCTGTGACCTCGGCACCGAGCTGCGCCAGGACGCGAAGCCGATAGGACTCCGCGGCGGCTTCCGGATCGATATTCATCGCCGACAGGCGGGGAACGCCCGGCACCGGCCGCGGCTCGTTCGACAGCGTCGTGGCGAACATCTCGTCGAGGTTCGATGCCGGGTCGGTGCTGATCAGCAGGACGGACCGGCCCCGGTCGGCCAGCGCGAGGGCGGTGGCGCAGGCCAGCGTCGTCTTCCCGACGCCGCCCTTGCCGGTGAAGAACAGGTGGCGCGTGGGAGTCGCGAGGAGGCTGAGCGTGATCGCGGAAGGCATGTGTTCGCTCCGAGCGTGAACGGCCTGCCGGAAGGCCCGTGACAATCGTGACTTGGACCACGGCAATCGGACCCGCGCCTTGCGCCAGCGCAAGGCGGCGCGGCGCGGGTGCGACGGGTGTCAGGCCGTCCGCGGGCCGGGCACGTCGCCGCGCCGGGACGGCAGCAGGAAGGTGACGATCCAGCAGGCGAGCAGCATCGCCGCCGACGCCAGAAGGCAGCCCGCGATGCCGCCCCATTGATAGAAGAGTCCCGAGAGCAGCGTGCCGGCCAGCCGGCCGGCGGCGTTGGCGGCATAGTAGAAGCCGACATCCTCGGCGGCCTTCTCCGAGCCGGCATAGGCCAGGATCAGGTAGGAGTGCAGCGAGGAGTTGACCGCGAAGGGCAGCGCGAACAGGGCGAGCCCCGCGGTGACGACGAGATCGGGCCGCAGTCCCGTCGGCTGGGCGAGCAGGAGGGCGATCGCCAGCGGCACGGCGAGCAGGAGGCCCGCCCACAGGCGCGCGCCCGGCACTTCGCGGCTGAGCCCGTCGTCGCTGCGCGTCACGAGTGCGGGCGCCACCGCCTGCAGCCCGCCATAGGCGATCGTCCAGGCGGCGAGGAAGGCGCCCACTTCCACGAAGCGCCAGCCCGAAGCGTAGAGGAACACGGGCAGGCCGACGACGAACCAGACGTCGCGCGCGCCGAACAGGAAGATGCGCGCCGCCGCCAGCAGGTTCACGCCGGCCGATTTGGCAAACAGCTCGCGCATCGACTTCGAGGCCTTGGCCTTGCCGAGCTCGCGCGGCAGCAGCACCAGCCCGGCGACGAGCACGACCAGCAGCAGGCCCGCCATCAGCCAGAGCGCGGGCCGGAAGCCGACCGCGTCGAGCAGCAGCCCGCCCAGGAAGAAGCCGATGCCCTTCATTGCGTTCTTCGAGCCGGTGAACCACGCCACCCACTTGAAGAGACGCCCCGCGCCGTCGCCGGCCGTGGCCTTGATGGCTGATTTCGATGCCGTCTTGGTGAAGTCCTTGGCCAGTCCCGCGATGCCTTGCGCTGCGACCACCCAGGCGATGGAGACGATGGCGGTCCACGCGGGATCGAGCGCCGAGAGCAGCAGCAGGCTCGCGATCTGCAGCACCTGGCCGGTCATCAGCATGCGCGGGATGCCGAAGCGCGTCGCCAGCCAGCCGCCCGCGAGATTGGCGACGATGCCCGCGAACTCGTAGAGCAGGAACAGGAAGGCCAGCGTGAAGGGCGAGTAGCCCAGCTTGAAGAAGTGCAGCAGCACCAGCATGCGCAGCGCGCCGTCGACCAGCGTGAAGGCCCAGTAGGAGGCCGTGACGACCAGGTAGTTGCGCGCCGACGTCGCCATCACCGGCCCGCGTCGATCACCTGGCGGGCGAGATCGACCATGCGGCAGACATAGCCGACCTCGTTGTCGTACCAGGCATAGACCTTGAGCAGCGTGCCGTCGGTCACCATCGTGCTCGGCCCGTCGACGATCGAGCTGCGCGTGTCGTTGCAATAGTCGGCCGAGACGAGGGGACGCGTCTCGAAGCCCAGGATGCCGGCCAGTGGTCCGTGCGCCGCCGCGCGAAAGAGATCGTTGACCTCCTGTTCGGTAGTCGCGCGCGAGAGTTCGAACACGCAGTCGGTGAGGCTGGCGTTCAGCACCGGCGCGCGCACCGCATGGCCGTTCAACTTTCCCTTCAGCTCGGGATAGATGACCGTGATCGCCGTGGCGCTGCCGGTCGTTGTCGGCTGCAGCGACAGCAGGGCCGAACGCGCGCGGCGCAGGTCCTTGTGCGGCGCATCGACCACGACGTTGGTGTTGGTCGGCGCATGGATGGTCGTGATCTGGCCGTGCCGGATGCCGATCTGTTCGTGCACGACCTTGACCACGGGGGCGAGGCAGTTGGTGGTGCAGGAAGCCGCCGTCAGCAGATGGTGCCGGTCGGGTTCGTAGAGCCGGTCGTTGACGCCGACCACGACGTTCAGCGCGCGCTCGTCCTTGACCGGCGCGGCCACGATCACCTTCTTCACGCCGCGGTCGAAATAGGCCTGGAGCTGCTCGGGCTTCAGGAACTTGCCGGTGCATTCCAGCACCATCTCGCAGCCGAGATCGCCCCAGGCGACGTCGCCCGGCGCGGCGGCGGCGCTGAAGCCCATATAGGTGCCGCCGACCGCGAGGCCGTGGTCGTGATCGGTCTCGAACGAGGTGTGCCAGCGGCCGTGCATGCTGTCGAATTCGAGGAGATGAGCCGTCGCGTCGACTCCGCCCTTGATCTCGTTGAGATGGACGACCTCGAGGCGGTTGTCGCGCCGCGGATCGTCGGCGGGCCGGGGGATGCCGCCCATCGCCGCCCGGAGCGCGAGGCGCCCCATGCGGCCCATGCCGTTGATGCCGATCTTCATCGCCGTCTCTGCTCCTAGGCCGGCACGCGGGCGGAATCGCCGATCTCGTCGAGCCGCTTCTTCAGCGCCATCCGGTCGAGCGAGGCGTAGGGCAGGTTGACGAAGATCTCGAGGCGCCGGCGGATCATGCCGTAGAGCTCGTTGATCATCGTCGCGCGCTCGATCTCCGAGCCCATGAACTTCGCTGGGTCGGGCAGCGGCCACGCGCCCGTCACCGGCCGCTCGCCGAAGTCGGGACAATGCTGGCCCTGCAGGATGTCGCAGAGCGTGATGACGAAATCCATGCGCGGCGCATCCGGTCCGGTGAACTCGTCCCACGACTTGCAGCGCAGCCCGTCCACCGGATGACCGAGGACCCGGAGCTTGGCGAGCACCTCAGGCATCGGCTGTCCGGCCGGGTCGGAGCCGGCCGAGTAGACGTTGAAGCGGCCCTTGCCCACTTGCCCGAGGATCGCCTCGGCCATGAGGGATCGGGCGGAGTTGTGCGTGCACAGGAAGAGGACGTTGAAGGCGGGAGTCATGTGAACCTCGGGTTGATCCTCGGGGAGGAGTCGCGCCAGGTCGCCACAGAGGTCCGGTCGTCCGCCACAGCACGTCTCGGTCAGGAAGCTGAAGAGCGCGCGCAGGCCGGCGAAGCGGACCGCATAGATGATGTTGCGGCCTTGCCGGGTGGACTGGACGAGGCCGGACTGTTCGAGAGCGGCCAGATGGAACGACAGCGTCGAGGGCACCTGCCCCAGCGCGCTGGCGAGTTCGCCGGCCGCCATGCCGGACGCCCCCTTGCTCGCCAGAAGCCGCATCAGGTTGAGGCGGGTCTCTTGCGAAAGGGCAGCAAATCCGGCAGCTACGTCCGACGATTCCATAGTTCTCGAATAGTCCAATTATGTGACATAGGTATTACGCGGCCGGCCGGCGGGAGTCGACGGGCAATGGGCCGGGCGGGGGAGCGGGAGACGGCAAGATGTCCCTTTTTGAGCGTTACCTGACCCTTTGGGTCGCCGCCTGCATCGTCGTGGGCATCGGGCTGGGGCACCTGTTCCCGCAGGCGTTCCATGCCGTCGGCGCGGCGGAAGTGGCGCATGTGAACCTGCCCGTCGCGGCGCTGATCTGGCTGATGATCGTGCCGATGCTGGTCAAGGTCGACTTCGCGGCCATCGCCGAGGTCCGCCGGCACTGGCGCGGGATCGGCGTGACGCTGTTCATCAACTGGGCGGTCAAGCCCTTCTCGATGGCGGCGCTGGGCTGGCTGTTCATCGGCCATCTGTTCCGGCCGTGGCTGCCGGCCGACCAGATCGACAGTTACATCGCCGGCCTCATTCTGCTGGCGGCGGCGCCCTGCACCGCAATGGTGTTCGTGTGGAGCAACCTGTCCGACGGCGAGCCCGACTTCACGCTGACGCAGGTGGCGCTGAACGACGCGATCATGCTCGTGGCCTTCGCGCCGATCGTGGGTCTGCTGCTCGGCCTCTCCGCCATCGTCGTGCCGTGGCAGACGCTGATCCTGTCGGTCGTGCTCTACATCCTCGTGCCGGTGGTGCTGGCACAGCTCGTGCGCCGTGCGGCGCTGGCGCGCGGTGGACAGGCGGGACTCGCACGTTTGCTTGCACGCCTGCAGCCCGCCTCGCTGGTCGCGCTGCTGGCGACGCTGGTGCTGCTGTTCGGCTTCCAGGGCGAGCAGATCATCGCCCAGCCGCTGATCATCGCATTGCTGGCGGTGCCGATCCTGATCCAGGTCTATTTCAACTCAGGCCTCGCCTATCTGCTGAACCGCGCGGCGGGCGAGCAGCATTGCGTCGCCGCGCCCTCGGCACTGATCGGCGCCAGCAACTTCTTCGAACTCGCGGTCGCCGCCGCCATCGGCCTGTTCGGCTTCTCCTCCGGCGCCGCGCTCGCCACCGTGGTCGGCGTCCTGATCGAGGTGCCGGTCATGCTCTCGGTGGTGAAGATCGTGAACGCGAGCAAGGGCTGGTACGAACGCGGCCCCTCCGTCGCCCGCCATCGCGACCCGAACGGCTGAACTTAGCTACGCGACGAGCAGGCCGCTGCCGGCGGTGCTTGTGAAGTCGAGCTGGACGACGAGGTCGTTGAAGTCGCGGTCGCCGCCGCCTGCGAGGTCTTCCCAGCCCCAGGTGTTGGCACCGTAGTTCCAGAGATGGGCGACATGCTCGCCGCCGACCATCTCGTTGGCCTGGCTGAACGCCCAGAACGTGTCGCCGTTGGTGACGTTGGTGAGCTGCATGGCGATCAGGTCGCCGGCATCGACGCCGGTGATCTGGCTCTGCCCGGCATTGCCGTCGCCCGGACCGGCGATGGTCGTGCCGCCGCCCAGCACGGCGTAGGCGCGGGCCGCGGCCGCGGCGGCGTAGCCCGCCTGGTCGGGGGCGAGGCCGCCGATCGTGCCGTTATAGTCGTCGACCTTGTAGAGCATCAGCGAGAGATCGGCGCCGGCGACCTGGCGCATGCGCACCACGACGTTCATGTCGTCGGCGCCGCCTGCGGTCTCCGCAACGGCGACCGCCTGCGCGAGACGCACGGAGTTGGAGGCATCGGAGAAGAAGTCGGCGAAGCCGAACGAGGCGCTGAGATTGGCCTGTGCGGCGACGGCGGTGTTGCCGTCGAAGGTGACGCCGATGCTGGCAGCGTTGGCGACGATGGCCTGGGTGAGCGTCCCTTGCGTCTGGCCGTCGAACAGCGCGAGCAGCGCGCCGTCGAAGTCGCTCTGCAGCGATTGCTGCGCGAGCTGGCTGGTCCAGGCGTAGGTGCCGGACGCGGCGCTGCTGGCGTCGGTCACGGTCGAGCCGGTGTCGACGGTCACGGTCGCGGCGGCCGTCGCCGTGGTCTGCAGCAGCAGCGTCTGCGCCGTGCCGCTGGTCCAGCCGCCGGCGCCCGAATCGATCACGTCGGGCGTGGCGCTGAAGTAGACCTGCGAATGGGCGATCTCGGTGAGCGCACGGGCCAGCAGCATGCCGTTGGGCGAACCCAGTCCCGAGGTGAGGTCGTAGCCCGCGGCGGCTTCGTAGCCATAGCCGGTCGGGTTGATGCCGCCATAGTCCGAGCCTTCCAGGGTGAAGCTCGATATGTTGTTGCCGAGCGTCACGTCGTTGAACGAGCCCGGCGTGATCACCGACGCGAGATAGAGCAGGTCGGTCATGTAGCCGAGGTTGGGCAGGCCCTGGTCGTTGAACACGTAGTTGATCTGCGTGATCAGGCCCGCCCAGAACGGCGTGGCGGCGCTGGTGCCGCCTTCGGTCGTCAGGTTCTCCATGTTCGCGCTGGGTGTCGTGTAGGCCAGGTTGCCGTCGGACGGCGCCACCACGTCGGGCGTACCGCGTCCGGTGAGGCCGAGGGCGGTGTAGATGGCCGAGGTGAGGCCGTAGTCGAGCTGGTAGCCCGGCGTGGCCTGGGTCATGTCCATGCCGCCGGAGCCGGTATTGTTCTCCAGGTAGGATGAGCCGCTGACGAAGGTCTGGTGGTCCGTGGTCTCGTATTCGTTCCACACCGTCTCGACCAGCCAGTCGCCGAGCGCGGCCGTGCTCGGCAGTTGCGAGAGGCCGCCGCTCATCAGGCGCCACAGCGTGGCGGCATCGCCGGCCATGGCGAGGTTGTAGATCGGCGTGAAGTTGGCGTTGGTACCGTTCAGCGTCGGATCCTGCGCCGCCGTATTGAGGGTCGAGAGCGACGAGCCGCCGACCAGCAGGTTGTAGGGGCTGGTCTGGTTGTTCTCGACGGTGGTCAGGCCGTTGGCGGTCTGGAAACCCGAGCCGCTGTCGCCCAGCGCAATCAGCGTCGTCTGGTTGATCAGCGCCGCGTCGACGTAGAGCTGCATGTAGGCGTAGTAGAAGGGCGAATCCGGCGCCAGGAACTGGCCGTCGCCCCACGAATCTGTGGTGACCGGCGCGGGCCCCACGGACTGCGTGTTGCCGAGATTGGACGCCGTGCCAAAGATCGAGCTCTGGATGGCGGTGAAGACGGAGGCTTGGGCGTTGCCGGTCGCGTCCGTGTAGCCCGAGCCGTTGTACAGGGCGAGGTTGCTGTTGGGATTGACGGCCGCGACGATGCCGACGTCGAGCGAACGCTCGCCGGACTGGCCGCTCTGGCCGTTGATGCCCTGCACGAAGACGCTGCCGGTGCCGCTGGTGCCCATGGTGGTGAGATAGTCGGTCAGCCGTGACTCGAACTGGGTGCCGGTCGGGTCGCCGGAGAGGTAGGTCCCTTCGCCCGGCTCGATCAGGCCGACCATGCCGGTCTGGTAATCGGCGCCGTTTAGGGGAAAGTCGTAGAGTTCGCCGATCCTCCGCGGGTTGGTGCCGTCCGCATCGAGTGTGTTGCCCATGCTCTGCATGCCCTCGAGCAGCGTCACCGACACGCCGGGTGCCATGTTGCTCGCCGCGGGCGCCGTGGACTGGTCGACCCACAGGCCGGCGACCGTGAGTTCGCTGGGCAGCGACAGCGAGCCGTTCCAGTACCAGACCTCGCCCTGCTGGCCGCCGGTCGGCGAGTATTTCAGCGTGCTACCTGGCCCGAACAGGGACTGCCATTCGGCCTGGGTGTTGATCTCGACCCAGATGGTCCGCGATTCCGCCGAGCTGACATAGTTGCTGTTGGTGCTGTCGAGCACCTTGAGGTCGAGCGTGTCTTTGATGAAGGCGACGGAGCTGGCGTACTGCGTGGCGTCGGCGCCGTAGGTGGTCCACAGCGAGTTGGTGTTGTTCAGCGCTTGCAGCGCTGCCTGCCGGCTGCCCCAGTCGCCCGCCAGCATCGCGGTCGGATCGTTGGCCCGCTCCAGGACCAGCGCCACGTTGATGCCGTAGGAGGCGCCATGGGGGAAATCCCCGCCGTCGGTCATCTGATAGGCCTGCTCGACCGTCTGGCTCTGGTCGGCGATGCCGTAGCCCGCATATTCGAGGAAGGTCGAGTTATCGATGGGATTGTACGTCGTCATGGCTACGCTTTCGCAAGGGAGTCGGACGGGCCGGATCATGCCGAAGGCTCATCATCCAAGCCAAGTAGAAGTGCTCAGTCCCGGTGCAGAAATGCAGTCAAACTGAAGCGACAAAGCGTCTCAGCGAGCGATGACAGGAAAACGACGGACTTTCGTCTGCGCCACACCCTTGCCGGTAGGTCGGAAAGGCTGACGGACCGGCGTCACCGGCTCACGCGCACCGGCCGGGACGATGGAGGCGGCCTGGGGTCAGGCGACCGGGAAGGTCACCGTGAAGCGGGCGCCGTGGCTGGTGGGATGGTTGGTGGCGGAGAGGGCGCCGCCGAGCTGGGCCGCCAGCGCGTTCACCACCTTCATGCCGAGGCCCTTGCCCGCCGCATCTGTCGGCACGAACCCCGCCGGCAGGCCCGGCCCGCTGTCGAGCACGCTGAGCTCGTTCTGCGTCGGGTCGACACGCCGAAAAGCGACGCTGATCGGATCGCCGGCATGCTTGTGCGCGTTGGTGACCAGCTCGTTCACGATCAGGCCGATCGACAGGACCTGTGCCTTGGACACCTCGACCTCGTCGCGGCTCTCCAGCCGGATCTCGCTGCCGACGCTGCTCGACAGTTCCGCGCAGAGGGTGCGGAGATGGTCGAGGATCGGTACGCGGTCGGTCGTGCCGATCGTGGTGAAGGTGCGATGGACGCGCGCCACCGCCAGCACGCGATTGGCTGCCGCGCGCAACTGCTGCGCCGTCTCGGGCAGCACGGCGGCGCGGCTCTGCAACTGCAGCAGGCTGGCCACGAACTGCAGGCTGTTCATCGCCCGGTGATCGACCTCGCTGCTGGTCATCTCGGCCTGCGCCAGCGCGCGGCGCGCGGCGAGCCGCATCGCCAGCATGTCGGTCACCACGCCGCCCAGCGCGCGCAGGCGGCGCAACTGTTGCTCGTCGACGCGGCGCGAGCGCCGGTCGATCACGCACAGCGTGCCGATCTCGTGCCCGTCCGCGCAGTGCAGCGGAACGCCGGCATGGAAGCCGTTGGCGAACTGGGCGCGCAGCCACGGCGTCATGACCGGCGCGGCCGGATCGGCGCCGCGGCCGGCCTGCGTCGCGTCGAGCCCGTGATGCGACTTGAAGAAGACATGGTCGGTGCCGATGAAGCCCAGCACCGCGATCGGGGCGCTGAAGATGTCGGCGGCCAGCGCGGTGATGTGGTCGAAGGCGGGCTCCGGCGGCGTGTCGAGGATGCCGTAGCGCTCGACCGCCGCGAGCCGTGCGGCCTCGATCCCGGAGCGGAGCGCCGGGTCGGAGGAACGGTCGTGTGACGTCGAGCCCTGCGTGGGCGTTACGAGATGCAGCATGGAATGCGCCCCCCGGCGAGCATCGCGGGAAAGGTCCCCTGTCGCGATACACCACCAAGCTAGGCCCTGCGGCGCATCGAGTCTGTCCAATAGTGACCACGGGGACAGACGCCGCACCCGTTCATCGCAACGTCTACTCCTCCAACAGCACCGAGAGCAGCGAGCTGTGGACCTGCAGATGGCCGTTGTATTCGATGAAGCCCAGCTTCCTGAACTTGTTCATGAAATGGCTGACGCGCGGACGCGTCGTGCCGATGATCTCGGCCAGCGTCTCCTGGCTGATCTTCGTCGCGATCGGCTGCGGTCCGCCGTCCTTGCCGAAGTTTGCCAGCAGCAGCAGCGTGCGGGCCAGCCGCTTCTCGCTGGAATTGAACAGCTGGTCGACCAGGTCCTCCTCGACCCGGCTGTTGCGCGTCAGCAGGTGCTTCATGAACAGTTCGCCGAACGTCGGCTCCTCATGCAGCACGCGCATCATCTCGGTCTTGCCGACGCGCATGACCTCGCAATCAACCATCGCCTTGGCGGTCGCGAGGCGCAGCGGCTGGCCGATCAGGCAGCCTTCGCCGAAGAACTCGCCGGGGCCCATGATCCCGACCACGGCTTCCTTGCCCTGTTTCGAGGTGACGACCATCTTCACGCGGCCGCGCATGACGTAGAACACCGCGTCCGCCGGCATGGACTGGCGGTAGATCACGCCGTTCCTGCCATGCTCCGCCACCGTGCGGCCGCGGCTCACCGTGGCCAGAAAGGCCTTGGGATCGAAGCTGGGCGTTGCTTTCCTGGCCATGGAGTCTCCTTCGGCAGTGACCCCCGAGGCCGCAATGTAGTCTTCCAGACATAGCCTGTCCGATTAATCGCTGGCTATTGCAGGGCTGAATCCCCATCTTGCAGATACGCGCCGCACCGCGGCCCGATCAGGTCTGCACATGCAGACCGACTCATTTTCAGAACACCTACTCGGGGGCGAAACGCCATGTCCGCTAAGGAAGTCCGCTTCGGCGGCGACGCGCGCGCGCGCATGATGCGCGGGGTCGACATGCTGGCCGATTCCGTGAAGGTCACGCTCGGTCCCAAGGGCCGCAACGTCGTGCTGGCCAAATCCTACGGCGCGCCGCGCATCACCAAGGACGGCGTCACCGTCGCGCGCGAGATCGATCTCTCCGACCGCTTCGAGAACATGGGCGCTCAGCTCGTGCGCGAAGTCGCGACCCGGACCTCCGACACCGCCGGCGATGGCACCACCACCGCCACCGTGCTCGCCCAGGCGATCGCCCGCGAGGGCGCCAAGTCGGTTGCCGCCGGCATGAACCCGCTCGACCTCAAGCGCGGCATCGATCTCGCCACCGGCTGGGTGATCGAGGAGCTGAAGCGCCGCGCCCGCAAGGTCTCGACCAGCGAGGAGATCGCCCAGGTCGGCACCGTGTCGGCCAACGGCGAAAAGGCGATCGGCAAGATGATCGCCGACGCCATGAAGAGGGTCGGCAACGAGGGCGTCATCACCATCGAGGAGGCGACCACCCTCGACTCCGAGCTGGAGGTCGTCGAGGGCATGCAGTTCGACCGCGGCTTCCTGTCGCCGTACTTCGTGACCAACGCCGCGAAGATGAGCTGCGAGCTCGAGAACCCCTACATCCTGATCCACGACAAGAAGCTCTCGGGCCTCTCGACCGTGCTGCCGCTGCTCGAACTGGTGGCGCAATCGGGCAAGCCGCTGCTGATCATCGCGGAGGATGTCGACGCCGAGGTGCTGGCCACGCTGGTCGTCAACAAGCTGCGGGGCGGCCTCAAGGTCGCGGCCGTCAAGGCGCCGGGCTTCGGCGACCGCCGCAAGGACATGATGGGCGACATCGCCATCCTCACGGCGGCGCAGGAGATCTCCGAGGATCTCGGCACCAAGCTCGAGGGCGTGACGCTCGAGATGCTGGGCACCGCCAAGCGCGTCGTCATCGACAAGGACAACACCACCATCATCGACGGCGCCGGCAACAAGAAGGCCATCGAGGCGCGCGTGAAGCAGATCCGCGCCCAGGTCGAGAAGGTCGAGTCCGACTACGACCGCGAGAAGCTGCAGGAGCGCCTGGCCAAGCTCGCGGGCGGCGTCGCCATCATCAAGGTGGGCGGCGGTTCGGAGTTCGCGGTCAAGGAGAAGAAGGACCGCGTCGAGGACGCGATGCATGCGACCAAGGCGGCGGTCGAGGAGGGCGTGGTCGCCGGCGGCGGCGCGGCGCTTCTTTACGCCACCCGCGTGCTCAAGGATTGCCGCGGCGCCAATCCCGACCAGCAGGTCGGCGTCGAGATCGTGCGCCGCGCGCTGCAGGCGCCGGTGCGCCAGATCGCGCAGAATGCCGGACATGACGGCGCCGTGGTGGCCGGGCACATGCTGGAGCAGAAGGACGCCAACTTCGGCTTCGATGCCCAGAAGGGCGAGTACGGCGACATGATCAAGGCCGGCATCATCGATCCGGTGAAGATCGTGCGCACCGCCCTGCAGGGCGCGGCTTCGGTCGCGGGCCTGATCGTCACCACCGAGGCGATGATCGCCGAACTGCCTGGCGAAGGCGGCGGCATGCCGGGTGGCATGGGTGGCGGCATGGGCGGCGGCGGCATGGGCGGCATGGGCTTCTAGCGCGGGACCTCGTCCGGTCGACCCGGCCGGACGAGGTCCAGGCAAGAGCTTCCGTCGTCCTGCGCGCAGCGAAGCGAAGCATGATCGAAGGACGACGGTGATACCTGCCGATCCCGAACTCACATCGCTGCGGTGCGCCCGCGCGATCCGGGAAACCCCAACCGAGAGGTCCCGTGACCCTGCGTCCGGAATATTCGCTCGGCCATTCGGCCTACAACGACTTCCTGTTCGGCTCGCTGGGCCCGGGCGAAGGCGGGACGGAGATCACCGTCCTGTCCGCCCTGTCGCGGCTCGGCATCGATCCGTGGCAGGAGGCCGAGCGTCTCGCGGCGCTGCCGCGCGAGGCCGCGGCGCAGGCGCTGGCCGACACCATCGCGCGCCTGCCGGCCGGCACCTGCGGCGCGTCGCCGGACTCGGCAGCCTCGATCGCCGCGCGGCTGGTCGCGCTGCTGCCGTCGGGCGTCGTCGCCGCTGTCCCGCAGACCGAGGAGGCCCGCGTCGCCTCGCTTGCCGCGGCCAAGTCGGAGCGCACGGCCCGGCCGGCTCCGGTTGCCAAGCCGTCGGTCGAGGCGAAAGCGCCGGCCGCGAAGACCGGCCTGACCTTCTGGCTGATGTGGGCCGCGCTGGGGCTCGCCTTCTACTTCCTGATCGTCACCCTGACGCCCAGCAACACGTTCGATACCTACGAGCCCTGGACGCCGCCACGCGCCTCTTCGGACTGACAGGCGCGAGCCGGCAGGCGTTCAGGCCGGCCGTCGGTGCTGCAGGAAGAAGCGCATGAACTCGGCGCTGGCATCGGGACCCGACGGGGCAGTGAAGGATCCGTCCACGCTGCCGCCGGACCAGGCGTGACCGATCCCCTCCAGCACCCAGTGTTCGCCGATCGAGCGATCCCGCGCGTCGTATCGGACGGTGCGCGTGAAGGCGACGCCGTGCGCGGAGCGCCCGCGTGAGATGTCCGCCCGCCCGCCCGCTGCGCCGAATGCCTGTTCGCTGGCCTGGTCACCGTTGACGGGATTGACGGTCGTGTCGCGATCGCCATGGAAGACGATGGTCGGCACGATCCGTTCGTTGCGCGCAAGCGTGGGTGCGGCCGGGGCGCCGTGGCGCATGGCGGAGAAGGCGCCCGGAATGTCGCGCGCGGCGCCGCAGGCCAGGCCCGAATGAATGCCGACCGCGGCATAGAGATCGGGATAGGTGGCGCCCATGATCGCCGCCGCCGCGCCGCCGGCCGACAGGCCCGCCACGTAGATGCGCGACGGGTCGACGGCATGGTCGAACACGATCTGTCGCGTGAGGTGGGCGATCAGCTGGGGCTCGCCCGCGTCGCGGCCTTGATCACCGGTGTTGAACCAGTTCCAGCACTTGTTGGGGTTTGCCGACTTCGGCTGCTCCGGATAGGCCACGAGAAACGTCTGCGCCTCGGCGAGGTCGTTCATGCGCGTGCCCGTCGCGAAATCTTCCGGCGACTGCGTGCAGCCGTGCAGCATGACGAGCAGCGGCAGCGGCTGCCCGCGATGGCCGGCGGGGACGTAGAGCTTGAAACGGCGGTCGCCGCCGGCGTTCCGCACCGGGTGATACTCGAACGACGATGCCGCGGCGGGTGGGACGATGCTGATCGTCGCCGCACGCGGCGCCGCTAACATGTCGATCTGGGAAAACAGCCTGGAGAACAGCATCGGGGTACTCGCATTACGCTTTTGGAAAGAAACTCTTCGAAGAAGGCGTGTCCCCGAACAGACATCGTGGGCATTAACTCTACCGACGGCGATCGAGTTGCCGCCGGCCGGTGAGGTCTTTTAGCGCATCGGCCCGTCGCGCGCGCGTGGATGACAAGGGAGGGCGCGCAGGCGCATAAAGAACTGGCCGTGCGCCTCCCTCGTCACCATATACGTGGGGCGCGGCCCGCGATCGCGCTCCCATCCGTCCGATCTGTTGCATGCTCCGGTGAGGGTCGTCGCCCGGCTCCTTGGCGTTCGCAATCCCAAGGAGTGCCATGACCGTCCGTCCCGACTATTCCCTGAGCCGCGCGCGCTACACGCACTTTCTCTTCACCGTGGTCGGCACCGAGACACACGAGGCCAGCAATCGCGGCGAGGACATCACCGTCCTGACGGCGCTGTCTCGGGTGGGCGTCGATCCGTGGCAGGAAGCGGCACGCCTGGCGCGGCTGCCGCGCGGCGACGCGGCGCGCTCGCTGGCCGACACCTTCACGAATCTGCCGGATACGCACTGGGCCGAAGGCGATGCCCAAGGCACCGCGCATCGCATGATCGAGACGCTGCCGCAGACTGCGCCACGCGCACCGGCGACGCTCGGCGTCTGGATCTTCCTGACCTGGCGCTTCTGGGCCGCGGTGGCGCTTGCGCTGGCAATGGTCGCGCTCAACGCCTTTGCCGAGAATCTCGGGCCACTGATCTGATCGTCAGCGACTGGACGGAGTTTTAATCTTCTCCATCTGCCGGCAGATGAGCAACGTCGCTGTGCGGGGCACGTAGAAGCGCATGTCCCATGAATCGTCAAAGCAAGTGAAAGCCAATAGGGCCATGGCGGAACGCGCCCGGCGCCTCTCTCAGGTCGTGCCCGACGCCGATCGCGCGAAGCTGCTGGAACTGGCGGCCGAGAAGGAAGGCGAGGCCGACGCGCTGGAGCGCAACGGCGACGCTTGAGACGGGCCGGCAGGCCGTCCGTCCTAGCCAGCGGCGCGTGCGCGGGTGTGCTGCTTCACCAGGTCGTCGCCCCGCCGTGTGCGGATGGGCATGCGCGACAGTCCGTTGCGCTCGATCAGTCCGAGGGAGCGCAACCGGATCTCGATCTCGGTGGATGGGCGTCGCTGCCCCAGGGTGCCGTCTATCGCCAGCAGGCCGGTGAACTCGTCGGGACTGAGATCGTGACCGCTCATTAGACGGGCGGCGTCCGCAGCAGGGCGTAGGAGACGATCAGCACGGCGAGAATCACCGGCAGCAGGAAGGGCGGATCATACCAATGGTTCATGCGTGCTCCTCCGGGAGGCGGGAGCACTGTCATCTCTCAGCCATCGCAAGCCAGGTGGTCGCGGGCGATGGTGACCCTAAGTACACGCTGGGCTTCGCCGTGTCGATGAAGCCGGCCGACCGACAAAGGTGTCCTGCCGAACGCAGCGACCGGCCGTTCGCATCTCGCCCGAAGGACTACGCGACCAGCAGGCCGCTGCCGGCGGTGCTGGTGAAGTCGAGCTGGACGACGAGGTCGTTGAAGTCGCGGTCGCCACCGCCCGCGAGGTCTTCCCAGCCCCAGGTGTTGGCGCCGTAGTTCCACAGATGCGCGACGTACTCGTCGCCCACCATCTCGTTGGCCTGGCTGAACGCCCAGAACGTGTCGCCGTTGGTGATATTGGTGAGCTGCATGGCGATCAGGTCGCCGGCATCGACGCCTGTGATCTGCGCCTGCCCGGCATTGCCGTCGCCTGGGCCCGCAATCGTGGTGCCGCCGCCCAGTACCGCATAGGCGCGGGCTTCGGCCGCCGCGGCATAGCCCGCCTGATCCGGCGCGAGGCCGCCGATCGTGCCGTTGTAGTCGTCGACCTTGTAGAGCATCAGCGAGAGGTCGGCGCCCGCCACCTGACGCATGCGCACCACGACGTTCACATCGTCGTGGCCGCCGGCGGTCTCGGCGACGGCGACAGCCTGCGCGAGGCGCACGGAATTGTCGGCATCGGAGAAGAAGTCGGCGAAGCCGAACGAGGCGCTCATGCCGGCTTGCGCGGCCACGGTCGTGGTGCCGTTGAAGGTGACCGCGATGCTGTCGCCGTCTGCGACGATGGCCTGCGTGAGCGCGCCTTGCGTCTGGCCGTCGAACAGCGCCAGCAACGCGCCGTCGAAGTCGCTCTGCAGCGATTGCTGTGCGAGCTGGCTGGTCCAGGCATAGGCCGCGTGCGCGGCACTGCCGGCGTCGATCGAATCGCCACCGGTCGTGACCGTGGCGGTGGCGTCGGCCGTTGCGGTGGTCTGCAGCAGCAGCGTCTGCGCCGTGCCGCTGGTCCAGCCGCCGGCGTTCGAATCGATCACATCGGGCGTCGCGCTGAAGTAGAGCTGCGAATGCGCGATCTCGGTGAGCGCCCGCGCCAGCAGCAGGCCATTGGGCGAGCCGAGACCGGTGGTGAGATCGTAGCCGGGGCCTGCTTCGTATCCGTATCCCGTCGGGGTGATGCCACCGTAGTCGGCTCCGCCGTACGAGAAGCTCGAAATGTTGTTGCCCATCGTCACGTCGTTGAACGAGCCCGGCGCAATCACCGACGCGAGGTACAGGAGATCGGTCATGTAGCCGAGGTTGGGCAGGCCCTGGTCGTTGAACACGTAGTTGATCTGCGTGATCAGCCCTGCCCAGAGCGGCGTCGCGGCGCTGGTGCCGGCTTCGCTGGCGAGACCTGTCATGTCGCCTTGGGGCACGGCGTAAAAAAGGTTACCTCCCGCTGCGGCCGCGACGTCGGGTACACCGCGGCCATCCGATACCAGGTCATTGTAGTTCGGCGAAGTGAGACCGAAGTCGATCTGATAGCCTGGAGCTGCATTCGTCGTATCGATTCCGCCAACGCTGGCATTGTTGTCCTTGTACCCGTCACCATCGACGAATTTTTTGTCGGATTTAGTCTGGTACTGATTCCAGACCACTTCGACGAGCCAATCGGTGCTGGCAGCAGTGCTGGGTAGCTGCGTGAGGCCGCTGCCGAGGAGCTGCCACAGGGTCGGGACATCGCCGGCCATAGCCCAATTGTAGATCGGCGCAAAATTCGGGTTGTCGCTCGTTCTTGTCAGCGTCGGGTCACGCGCCGCCTGCGCGAGGGACGAAGGAGACGTGCCGCCGACGAGGATGTTGTAGGGGCTCGTATGAGTGTTGATGATCGTCGCGTCACCGTTGCCGACCTCGCTACTGGACCCACCGTCGAAGGAGGCGATCAGCGTCGTCTGGTTGATCAGGGCCGCATCGACAAAGAGCTGCGCATACGCCTGCTGGAAGGGCGAAAGCGGGGACATCCTGTTCAGGTCCGTCCATGAACTCGTGGTAACGGGCGGTGCCCCGACGGACGTGCCGGTCAAGGAGTCCGTCGCGGTCCCCCAGATCGAACTCTGCACCGCAGTGAAAACTGAAGACTGGGCATTCCCGGTCGCGGACGTAGTGCCAGACCCGACATAAACGGCGAGTCCGCTATTGGGGTTGACAGCTGCGGCGATGCCCACGTCGATCGACCGCTCGACGCTACCGCCGTCCGCATCCGATTGCCCATTCACTCCCTGGACATAAACAGTCGGCGTTCCATCATTTTGAATAGTTTGGAGATATTGTGACAGCTGTTGCTGAAAATCTGCGCCTGTGGGATCCGCCGAAGTCCAAGTGCCGATACCCGGTTCGATCAGGCCGATCATCCCGGTCTGGTACAGCGACCCGTCGAGCGGAAAATTATAGAGCGTGGCAATGCACTGAGGAGAATGGCCGGCCTCGTTCGGCGACAGGTTGCCGATGCTTTGCGCGCCCTCGGGCAGAGATACCTCGACGCGCGGCGCCAGGTTGGTGGGATGGGGCTGAGCCGACTGATCGACCCAGAGCCCGTCGATCGTCAGTTCGCTGGGCAGCGACAGCGAGCCTTCCCAGTACCAGAGCTTATTGTTGCCGTCGCTGTCCTGATAGTACATCAGCGTGCTGTCGGCCCCGAACAGCTGCTGCCATTCGGCCTGGGTGTTGATCTCGACCCAGATGGTCCGCGATTCGGCGGAGCTGATATAGTTGCTGTTGCTGGTGTCGAGGACCTTGAGGCCGAGCATGGTCTCGATGAAGGCCACCGAACTGTCGTACTGATCGGCGACGGCGCCGTAGGTGGTCCACAACGCATCGGTGTCGTTCAGTGCCTGCAGCGCGACCTGCCGGCTGCCCCAGTCGCCCGCCAGCATCCCGGTCGGATCGTTGGCGCGTTCCAGCACCAGAGCCACGTTGATGCCCGCGGTGGCGCCGTTTGGGAAGGCGATGTCTCCGCCCGAGCCCAGCTTGAAGGCCTCGGCAACGGTCTGCCTCGGGTCTGCGATGCCGTAGCCGGAATAATCCAGGAAGGTCGAATTGGCGATCGGATTGTAGGTCATCGTCGCGTCGCGTTTCTGGGGGCCGAGGGTTCGCGGGCCGCATCATGGTTGCCCGTGGTTTCCTTGCCAAGACCGCAACGAAGCGGCGACGCCGGCGTTCTGCCCGCACCGAACAGGGAGGCGTGTCGTGGGTTTGCTCGATGTGTTGACGGGAATGCGCAACGGTCCGCGCGGCGGCGGGCGCGGCATGTCGCCGATCACCATGGCCCTGCTGGGCCTGCTTGCCTACAAGGCGGTCAAGGGTTTCAGCGCAAGCAAGCCCGCGGGGCCGGGCATGGCGCCGGCCGGCGGCGGGTTGGGCGACATCCTCAAGGATGCGTTCGGCAATGCCGGCCAGGGCGGACTCGGTTCGATCCTCAACGGCGGGCTGGGCGATCTGCTCAAGCAGTTCCAGGGCGCGGGCAAGTCGGAGGTCGCCGATTCGTGGGTCGGCCGCGACGAGAACAAGGCGATCGGTCCGGGTGATCTCAGCCGCATCCTGACGCCCGAGCAGATCGAGTTCCTGAGCGAACGCACGGGGCTCACGCGCGAGCAACTGCTCGCCGGCCTCGCGGCGCAACTGCCGGCGGCGGTCGACGAGCTGACGCCGCAGGGCCGCCTGCCGGCGCCCGACGAGTTCGACCGTCCCGCCGGCAAGACTGCCTGACGGGGCTTCGCCATGGGCATTCTCTGGATCGTCGTCATCGGCTTCGTCGCGGGCATCGTCGCCCGTCTCGTCTCGCCCGTTCCCAACAAGCCGGCGGGTTTCCTGCTGACCACCCTGCTGGGTATCGGCGGCGCCTTCGTCGCGACCTTCCTCGGTCAGGCCGTGGGCTGGTATCGCGCCGAGCAGGGCGCAGGCTTCGTTGCCGCAACGCTCGGGGCGCTGCTTGTCCTGTTCATCTGGAACCGCTTCGCGGTGCGTCGTCCGGCGCGCTGAGTCCGCTTCTCAGTCCGGTTCGACCGGATCCAGTGCGGGCTCGCGGTCGTAGAAATCGATCTGCATGCGCAGCTTCGACAGCGGCTCGACGCGATGCGTCTGCTGCGGTTGCACAAGGCCCGGCCGATCGGGCGTGAGGATCGTCTCGGTGCCGCTTTCGGCGAGAACGAACTTCAGTTCGCCCTCGAGCACGCGGATCACGCCCCACACGCCGTCCTTGGTGCGATGCTCCCGCTTCAGCGCCTCGGGCAGCGTCGTCTCGTCGAAGACGGGAGTCGAGCGGTAGGGCGCGATCATGCCGCCAGCCTGATCTCGTCGGCATGCTCGGGGTAGGGCGCCGTCGCCGTCGCGGCGGGGCGGCCGGCCAGCACGTCGGCGAAGCCGTGGTTGACGTCGCGGTGATGGGCTTCGTCGGCCCGCACCACCAGCACCACGTCGCGCAGGGTGGCGTCGTCCGGCAGCTTCCAGTAGTGCCGCGCGATGGCCGGCGCCGCCACGTTGGCCGCGCGGCCCTCGTCCAGCTCGGCGAGGAAGTGCGTGTAGCTGATAACCGCCTCCTCCTCGAAGTAACCGACGACGCGGTGCGCCGTGCGCGCGCTCACCAGATAGAGCGCGAAGAAGGCGAGGTAGAACACCCATTGCACGCCCAGGATCACGCAACGCTCGAACAGCGTGGGCTTCGCCACCTCGATGAAGGTCATGAGATGCATGCGCTCGTTCTCGGCCTCTTCCATGAGCGTGCGGATCCAGCCCTGGTCGTCGCACATGTTCCTGAGGCAGCGCAGGTGGGTGAGGGTCGCGCCGACCATGCCCGGCACCGCCGCCACCGTCTCCAGCACGATGGCGCGATGGCCGTAGCGCTTCGCGAAGAAGGTGTCGGCGCAGAAGCGCAGGGTCTTGGTGAAGCCGTAGGCCAGCCGGTCGCCGAAGCCGCGCGCCTTGTGGTGCATGCCGAGATCGACTTCGGGAATCTGGACGGGGTTCCGGGCGGCGATGGTCATGACACTCTCCTTGCTCAGCGTATGTTCGCGAGCGCCCGGCTTCCGAGCGCCAGTTTGAAGTTCTCGGCGATGCGGCCGGCCTTCGCCTGCATCGAGACCGCGACCGCGGGCGGCATCTCCGCCTCGGTGGCCTCGCGCCAGAGCGAAAGCCAGCGGTCGAACATCTCTGGCGTGATCCGGTCGCGGTGCCGCAGGTGCGCGGCCATCGGCATGCCCTTGTAGCGGCCGCTGCCCAGCATCAGGGACGACCAGAAGGCGGCGAGTTTGCCGAGATGATCGGGCCAGTCGTGGATGGCGTCGTTGAACAGCGGGCCGATCATGTCGTCGGCGCGGACGGCGGCGTAGAAGCGATCCACGAGACGGGCCAGGCCCGCTTCGTCCACGCAGTCGATCTCACCGTCCAGGCCGTCCATCGCCCGCTCCATTAATCATGTATCTTGCATACATGTATGACAATCCTCTAAACATGTAAACCTAATACATGTATTGTGAACGCCCATTCTCCAACGTGTCGCAGGACCCGACCGATGCGCCTGACCCGCTACACCGACTACGCGCTGCGCGTGCTGACCTATCTCGGCGCCCAGCCCGATCGGGTCTGCTCGATCGCCGAGATCGCGCGCGCCTACGGAATCTCGCAGAACCATCTGATGAAGGTGGCGCACGATCTTGGGAAGGCCGGCTACATCGAGGGCGTGCGCGGCCGTGCGGGCGGCATCCGTCTCGCCCGGCCGGCCGACCGCATCGGCATCGGTGCCGTGGTCCGCCAAACCGAGGAGGGGTTCGAGCTGGTCGAGTGTGGCGCCTGCGCGATCGCCCCGGCCTGCGAACTGACCGGCGTGCTGGACGAGGCGCTCGCCGCCTTCATGGCGGTGCTCGACCGCTACACATTGAGTGACCTCGTGAAGCGCCCGGCGAAACTGATGCGGCTCCTTGCAGCGGAAGCCACTTGAATAGCCGCTACAATTGCGTAGCCTGTGCCAAATGTTGCGTCGGAATAACGTCCTGCTGCTTTTCGGCACCCTGCTCCTTGCGGTCGCGGTGTTCCTGCGGCCGGACGCCGTCAGCGCGCAACCCTGCCATCCCCACATGCACGCCGCGAGCGAGGCGCCTCCCGCCGCGCCGCTGGCTGAGGCCGAGGCAACTTCGCCGGCCCTGCGCGCGCCGGCCCACGGGCACATGACACTCGTGTCGAACGCCTTCGACAATGCCCCCGCCGTTTCCGGCGAAGTCCAGCTACACGCCGCACCTTTCGTCTCGATGGCCGACTGGAGCTGCTGTGGCGCGGGCTGCAAGAATGCGCGATGCGTGGGCGGCAAGAGCATGAGCGTTGCCACATTGTCCGTAGTGTCGGTCCCGGGTGGCGAGGCGCCACCGTTCGCCGTCGACGCCGGGCCTCTCGTCGGACGCACCCCGCAAGGGCCAAGGAACCCCCCCAGATCCTTCGTCTGAATCGTCCCGCGTGCGCCCGCGCACGCCCAGCGAATCACGATGAAAGATCACAATCATGCCTATCTCTTCAGCCGTCGCGCTTGCGGCGGCCCTGTCGCCGCATCCTCGTCCTGCGGAGCGGTGAGCCATGCCTCTTCACTGGACCATCGATTCACAGAAAGCCCTGTTCCACGTGATAGCTGAGGGATTCGTCGACAAGGCCGACGCGGACCGGATGATCGACGTCATGGTCGCCTCGGACATCCTGCATTACCGCAAGCTGTTCGACGGCAGTGCCGGCGACACCCGGTTGAGCCCGATGGATGTCTTCACCATCGGCGTACGCCTGCGCGAATTGCATGCGACCGGCCCGATGGGCCCGCTGGCGGTCGTCGTGCCCGAAGACAAGTATGTGCTGCTGTCGCGCGTGCTGGGCATGCTGGCCGTCGCGAAACGCCCGATGAGGATCTTCAACGATCCCGCGAAGGCGCACGCATGGATGGAATCCGCCGCCATCCGCGCGAGCACGCCCGTGCCAGTGTCCGTCGTGGACGAGGGCGCCTCGCGCGAGAGTGACGACGGCACCGGCCACCTGGAGGAGCGCCCGTCGCCATCGTGACACGCGCGCTCCGGGATCGCCGGTCGCCGGCGTTATGGAGTCAATCGAGGCTGGGAGTGGCTCGCCCGCTTTCGGCGTCGCGCCACTGCGAGGGGGCGCTGCCCGCACGGCTTCGAAAGGCGCGGGTGAACGCGGCAGCGTCGCTGTAGGAGAGCAGCGACGCGATGTCCCGCACCGGGAGGTCGGTGGCGGCGAGCAGTTGTCGTGCCACCTGGAGCTTGACCCGTTGCAGCTCGAAGCGCGCGGTTGTGCCGAAGACTGCCAGATGGCGGTTGAGCGAACGGTGGCTGAAGCCGGCGAGCCGTGCCAGTCGTTCCACGCTGGCATCGCCGATAAGGATCGCCGTCACGCACGCGCGACGGACCCGCAATGGCAGATCGACCGGATGAGCCTTGGCCATCTCCACCAGCGCCTCGACGCGCGGACCGCTGCGCTCGCGCACCGGCCGGGACAGCCAGCGCCGCTCGAAGACCAGCGCATTGTGGTCGGCGTCGAAGCGCACCGGCGCCCGGAAGATGCGTCGGTAGGGCTGCGGATTGGCCGGAGCGCGGCGGGCGAGTTGCACTTCCCGCGGCCGCCAGCCGGGACCGCAGAGTTCCCGTACGAGATTGTGGCACGCCATCATCGTGAGATCGGCGACCTCCGCGCCACCCGTCGCCAGTTCCCCCAGGGGCACCGTGCCGAAGATGGCCGTGTCGCCGGCGGTGGAGAGGTTCGGCACGGTGGCCCGGTCGTGCAGGTGGAGCGCCAGGAGCAGCCCGCGCAACGCCGCGCCCGCGGTCAGGGCCTGCCGCGCCAGAGAGCCGATCGCGCCGAGAGTCTCCAGTCCGATGGGGGCGCCCACGAGAAGGCCGAGATGGGGGCAGGCCGTGCGCTGCGCACAGGCGGCCAGCAGCCGGCCTCCGACCTCGATCGAAACCGCTGTTTCGGGACTGTCCACGAGATCGGCCGGCAGCCCCAGCTCCGTGCAGATGTCTTCGAAGGAGTGGCCGAAGTCCGCCACGACCCGCGGCAGGGCGCCGAGCGGCGCCGCGCGCAGCATGCCTTCCTGCAGGATGGGAAAGCCGGTGAGATCGTTGATCATGGGTCTTTGCCCGTCAGCCCGTCGCGTGCCGCCTTCGCGAGGCTTTATTGCAGCGGTGGCGCAAAAGGACAAGTCCCCGGAGGAGGCGAGCGGATAGTCTTGGCGGCCCTTGGAAAGGACCGATGATGGCGAGAAAGTTCAACATTTTGCGTGCGTTATTCGCAGGTGCCGCGCTGGCAACCGCGGTGGCTTCTGCCCCCACCTCGCACGCCAACGCGCAAACCGCAGCTGCGCCGCCGCCATCAACCGCCTTGACGGGGCCCTGCGAGGTCCGGGCGCTGAATTGGCGCGGCAGGGCCTTCTACGAAGTCCTGTTCATGAACCGCGTTCCCGGCGGGCCGGCCGGGAGCGGCAATTACTTCAACTCGATCGGGAGCCCGCTCGAAGCGCCCGGCGATGTGACGGATGCGCGCTTCCGGGAACTGAACGCCGACGCGCTGCGGCGTGAGTATGGCGGCGACGGGGTCTTCTTCAACGGGCCGCGGCGTTTCGTGGCGAACGGCGTCACCGGCATTGCCTACAACAACTGCGCGCCGCGGGTGATGAACTCGATCACCTTCTATCTGTATGGCACCTTCGAAGTTCCCAATCTGGAGGCATTCGTTACCACCGCGCCGCCGGCCTATCGGCCGCTGGTTTCCAAGCGCACCAATACCTTCATCTTCAATGCCGGCGAGAAGGTGCACGAGCTGATCACGCCCGAGGGCGAGGTCTACACGATGTTCAGCCTCTCCCTGAAAGTGGACCCCCAAAACTCCATCGAGAGGCTGGCAACCCTTGGGGAACGCCTGACCTTGCCGGCGGGATGGCGGTACCGGGTCCGAACGCTGGACCGGGAACTGACCCTGTCGTCCAGCTACGACGCCAACCCGCCCAACACCATTGTTCTTGACCAGTTCGAGGGCAACTACCAGCACAACCCCGGCCAGCGATAGTGGCCTGCGTGCCGCGCGGCCGACCAAGGCGATGAGGGAAGAGCTGAAGAAGAAGCGCGACTGACGTGGCGCCCCCAAAAAATACCCGCGCCGCATCGCCCCGGTGAGGCGGGCGGGCGGGGCTGTGTTCGTCGAGCCGTCGCGGCTGCTACATGCACTGCGCCTGGAGGTTCATGGCCGTCTCGAGGCTCTTCATGACCTTGGGCGTCATCTCCGGCGAGGCGGGCGTGCCGCCCTTGGCCATCACGGCGTTCGTCGTGGTCATCGCCTGGATCACGTCGCCGCGATCCGCGCCGGTGACCTTGCTCGACATGCACGTGCAGATCTTTTCGGACTCCGGGCCCGGCGTGCCAATCTTGCACTGAGCCATGAAATCGTCGCCGGCCGCGGTCGCGATGAAGCCGGCCGACAGCGCGATGGCCACCGCGATGGCGCGGAAGCCTGTTCCCAAAATACGCATTGATTGTCCCGTGATGGCCGGTGCCGGAAGCGGCGCCGCGCGCCGTGACCTGCTCACAGGCGGCGCGCTGGCTCAAGCGGGAAAGGCGGCGCCCGGCCTGCGGCGTCAGGCCACGAACCGGTCCCGCACATGCCCGTCTGCGCGGGGCGTGCCTGTTTCCCGTGACGTCGCGGGCGAGCGCCACCTGTCGCTGTCGATCTCGGCGATCTGCCGCGCCATCTCGCGCGACACGACGCGCGAGAAGGGACCGAGATGGAGGTAGAAGGCGGCCATCGTGCCGACCGCCTGCAACGCACCGGGATTGGTGCGCCGGCAGTCGAGCAACGCCTTGACGTAATGGCCAATCAGCAGCGGCTGGCGTCGCATCACCGCGCGCAGGAGACGGTAGAGCGCGGTCCAGTCGCCGCGCCCGAGGCCAAGCACGCGCCGGGGCGGCTTCGATCCCGGCACCGGCTTCCTCGCGGGCCAGAAGCAGTCGAGCTGGCGCGCCGCGCGGCTGACCCGCCCGAAGAAGGCGCTCGGACTGTAGATGCGATCGATCACGCTCTTGTAGTCGGTCAGCACGTCGCGCCGCTGCCGCAAAGTCTCGAAGTTGAGCCCGATCAGGCACTGGTCGCCGCCTTCGCGCAGCTTCTTCTGGCTCCAGTCCTCGGGGAACATGCGGTTCTCGCGCTCGAGCCGCCGCGTGAGCTGCGTGTTCGGCAGTGCGGTCAGCAGCCCTGCCATGCAGATCGCAATGCTGGCGTCCTCGATGTAGTCGACCATGCCGTCTGCGATGCCTGCCTTCTCGCTGTCGAAGCCCACGATGAATCCCGCGATCACGAACATGCCATGGCGATGGATCCGGGCGACGCTGTCGGCGAGCGCACGACGGGTATTCTGTTTCTTCTGCATCGCCGTCAGCGTGTCGCCGTCGGGACTTTCGATGCCCACGAACACCACGAAGAAGCCGGCTTCGCGCATCATCGCCAGAAGTGCCTCGTCGTCGGCAAGGTTCACGGAGGCCTCTGTCGAGAAGACGAACGGATAATCGTGTTTCTTCTGCCATGCGATGAGCGCGGGCAGGAATTCCTTCACGGCCTTCTTGTTGCCGATGAAATTGTCGTCGACGAAATCGACGTGGCCGCGATAGCCGCTGCGGCGGATGGCGTCGAGTTCGGCCAGCATCTGCGCCGCGGTCTTCACCCGCGGCCGGCGGCCATAGAGCTCGATGATGTCGCAGAACTCGCAGTTGAACGGGCAGCCGCGCGAGAACTGGACGGCGAGGTAGAGATAGTCGCCGCGCTTCAGCAGGTCATAGCGCGGCACCGGAGTCGTGGTGACGTCGGTCTTGAACTTCTCGGCGGTGAAGGTGCCGCAGCGCTCGCCGGATTCCCATGCAGCGATGAAATCGTGGATGACGGACTCGGCCTCGCCGATCACGACGAAGTCCGCATGGGCATAGTATTTCGGCTCCGAGGTGACGTCGGGACCGCCCACGGCCACCGGCTTGCCGCTGGCCTGCGCCAGTGCAATCACATCCAGGCAATCCGGCCGTTGCACGACCATCCCGCCCGTCATGACCAGATCGGCCCAGGCGAGGTCCGCCGCGCCGATGGCGTGGATATTCCGGTCTATCAGCCGGCACGTCCATCCGGGCGGCAGCATGGCCGCAACCGTCAACAGCCCGAGCGGGATCGCCGAATGGCGCGCGCCACCCGCTTCGCAGGTCGCCTTGTTGTTCCAGAAGGTCGCCGCCGGAAACCGTGGCGCCACGAGGAGAACGTTGCAGCGTGTCATGCGATCCGATCACCCAGATCGGGCTGCCGATCGAGCGGAAGCCCATGACGCTATCTCTCGACTTTATCGTCCTGAAGTGTGGCCGCAACAGGGCTGGCCACCGATACATGACCCTGTTGCGTGGAGATCCGCGCGGCCCGGCGTTTGACATGGCGCAAGGCGGTGCAGCTGCGGGAACACCATGGTTCGTGCCGCGCCACCCCGGAGGGACCCCGACATGCGAGCCAGCGAGATCATGACGACCAACATCGTCAGCGTGAACGTCAAGGACACGGTATTCGACGCTGCCGAGATGCTTCTCGGCGCGCGGGTCAGTGCCGCACCGGTGGTCGACGAAGAGGGGCATGTGCTCGGCATCGTGAGCGAGGCCGATCTCATCCATCGAGCGGAGATTGGGGCCGGGGCCCGCAAGTCTTGGCTTGCCCGCCTTCTAGAGACGAACGCCGGCGCCGCCCGCGAGTTCGTGGCGACGCATGCGCGCAATGTCGCCGACGTGATGACGCGCAACGTCGTCACCGCCTCCGCCGATGCGACCCTGGGCGAACTCGTGGCCCTGATCGAAAAGCACAAGGTGAAGCGTATCCCGGTGGTGCGCGACGGCGTGCTGGTGGGCATCGTCAGCAGAACCAACCTGCTCGAGGCGCTGCTTTCCCACGAACCCGGCGGTGCTGCGGCGGGCGCCGCGCCCGACGACAAGATGCTGCGCGAGGCGGTGTCCAAGGCCCTGGAGGGTCAACCCTGGTCGTCCCGCTGGCCGACCACCGTCGTGGTCAGCGACGGCGTGGTCCATCTCTGGGGCTTCGTCGAGGGAGACTCGGTGCGCCAGGCTTATCGGGTTGCCGCCGAGAACGTTCCCGGCGTCCGCCGCGTGAAAATCCACCTGCGGACGATGCCGGGCAGTGTGGGCATGGGCACCTGAGGCGCCAGCCGCCGGGGGGCTACATTGAGTTCATGGAGCTGAGGTCGGCGATGGCGCCGGCGATCAGCCGGGTGCCGATGGCCATCAGCAGGATGTCGTTGGCGACACGAACGTATTGGTAGCCTGCCGGAGCGGGAGCCAGTTGGCCGAGCAGGGTGCCGGGCAGCGGATAGAAAACGATGCTGGTCGGCAAGGGCTGGCCGATGGTCCACAGCTTCTTCGCCTGACCTGGAGGCAGGCAGCCATTGTTCTTTTTTGCGAGCCCCGGCGGGCAGTTGCCTGCGGCGTATAGCGGTCGGTAGTAGCCGTATATCGCGCTTCGGTCGCCATCGGTCACGACGACGGCAGGAGCTGCGGCCTGGCTGGGCCCTTTGTCCTGACCCTGCCCGCGGCCCTGACCCGGGCCGTCCCCGCCCGGATTCTTTGGGCCGCCTTTGTCTGCCTTGTCGGCCTTGTCGGCACCGCGGCCATGACCGGAATTCTGAGCCGCTGCGGGCAGCGCGAGCGAAGCGGCGCACAGAAGGGCCACCGCAAGGTTGATCGTCTTCATGTCACGCGCTCCCAGTAAGCCGACATGTAGGAGCGCGTCCTCGCTATTGCTGTGACGGTCCTATTGGTCGGCAGCGAACCAACGCTGACCTTGGAGGAATGTTCCGGCTGAGAATGGTTTGCATGGGACGTCAAACACGGAAACCTTCCAACGGCGAAGCCGTTTGATTTGCATCACATCCGGTCATTCGGCGCAGGGCTACGGTATGGCCCACGGAAGGAACCATCATGCGTGCCTTGCAACAGATCGTGCGAACAGCCTTGGCGCCATTGGCGTTGACCATGGCGGTTGCCGGACCGGTTCTCGCGGAAGGCGCCGGGTGGACCGCGGAGCGTGATGTCGAGGCGCCCAGTTACGCCTATGTCGAACCGCGCAAAAGCGATCTCAACATCGATACGGTGGTGCTGGCCTGCGAGCCGGCGGATGATCGGCGCGTCCTGCAGCTCCAACTCTATCTTGTGAACGACGGTCCTCTCATCCCGGCCAACGCGACGGAGAACCGCCTGAAGACCGATCCGCGCGCGGAAATCTCGATCGACGGCAAAGTCTTCCCGGTTGAACTGCTGTTCGCAGGCGACCACGTCGTGCTGGCTGACGAAACGGACAAGATGTTTCCGCGCCTGTCCGAGCGGCTCCTGGATGCCCTGGAAGAGGGCCGTCTGATGAGCCTGCGGTTCGATCTCGTCGCCGAGCCAGGCGGTCAGCCGGCCGCCTTTGACGGCGAGGCGGTCGTCGAACTCCGGGATGCGGGCAGTGGCAGCACCGTTGCCGCCGTTCGCCGCTGCGGCGCGAAAACCGATCTGCAGAGCGCCGCGCTGGACGCACGGCAGCGCTGAGGCCGGGGCGACCCACGCTCCGAAAACCTCAGTCGCGTCGATGTTCAGCGAAAGACGAGGACAGGAATGGTGCTGTGGGTGAGAACCTTCGCGGTCTCACTGCCCAAGATCAATGCGGCCGCGCCGCGGCGGCCATGCGAGGCCATGGCGATCAGATCGCAGCCCTTTTCCGTAGCGGTATCGATGATGGCTTTCCACGGCTGGGCGTGGGTGACTTGGAGGAGTGCGTGCGGGACGCCGAGAGCCTTCGCCTCACGCTCGGCTTCCGCGAGATACCGGTCGCCGGCCTGTTTCGCATGGGCCTCGTACTCCGACTTCGTATCGGAAAGCTGGGTGCTGTCCATCGAGATGATCTGGAACGGCTCCATCACGGTAAGGACCGTAACCTTTGCCCCGGCATCGCGCGCGAAGGCCACCGCGTTTCGAATGGCAGTACTGGAGAGCGTCGAGCCGTCCGTGGGAACAAGAATGTGACGATACATTTCCTGGATCCTCCCTCCTGCAATCCGGAAACAGTAGTGGTTCCCGGGTGCCCGTTCGTTGATCTGGGTCAATCGGCGAATGGCATTGCTTTGCGGCCGGTCGCGAGGCTCGCGCGATGTCGGGCCTCATGCATGTAGGCAGGGTCGAACGTCCGACCAGCGACCGCCTGTGGGGCAGGACAACGCGGTCGCGTGCCGCTAGATGATCAGGGACAAGATGGCTTGGATGCCACTGCCGGGAGAAAACGATGCCCATTCACATGGACATAATGCGGATTGACCGGCTGGTGGTCTTCGTCGCGCGCGGTCACGTCACGGCGGAAGAGATCGCCGAGAGTATCCGGGCGCTCGTGGAAGCCAATGTCCCGGGATTCGCCAAGATCGTCGATGTCGCGGGATCGGCGTCCGATCTCACGCGCGAGCAGGTCGAACGCATCGCGGCGCTACTGCGCGGCGGACCCGACGGGTCGCCGCGGGGGCCGGTCGCCTTCGTGGTCAATCCGCAGCGCACGGGATTTGCCGAGGCTTTCGCGGAGGTGACGCAGGGCGAGCGGCCGGTCGAGCTCTTCAGCAGCCTGCACGCCGCGCGCCGCTGGCTGAAAGAGGCAGCGGTCGGTGTGCCCTCCGCGCCCGGTTCGCTCCATCAGGGTGTGCGCATCCGTGACTGACGCAGGTCAGTGCTTGATGATGCTGATGCGGCCATCGGCTTCGATGTAAGCAGCCTTTATCTCCCGGCAGTCCTCGCAGCCTTTTTCCCGGATTTGCGCCATCAGCTCCTCCTCGGTCACGAACTCCCGACGCATGTTTTGCCGCAGCAGGTGGCCGTCCTCGATCAGCTTCAGCTTGGGCTCGCGGGTCAGGCGTTCGAAGGCGGGGAACCGGTATTGCAGCCACTCGATGGTGTAGCTGCAGGACAGGATCACCAGAATCACGATGGCGCTGTCGACGATGGAGCGAGAGTCGGGCAGGAACCCCTGGCCGGCCACTTCCGACACCAGCACGATCACGAGGACGTCCATCGTGCCGATGCCCCCAACGTTCCGCCGCAGCACCAGCCGCAGCAGCACGAAGACGATGACGTACATCAGCACGCCCCTGACCAGCAGCTCGGCCACGCCAAGTTCGGGCATGAAGATCGACCGCCAGTCGATCGAGGACAGCCAGGGCATCGCGCGCTCCTCCGTTTCAGCCGGCGTTCCAGCGGGCCGCTAAACGCTTTGGACTTGCCGTCGTTGCTCATGCGCTGCGGCGGGCCCGCGCTTTTGTCCGGAAGCGGGCGAGAGCTCACGTGTTCGTCGCGCGCCCGCAGCCTCGCGCAGGATGCAGCGTTGCGGCACCATGCTCGGGAACAGAATAGCGGTGTGTGCCAGCGGCGCGGGAGAAGACGCCCAGGACCTGCGGGCGCTGGCCGCGCGCATCGAGGCGCCGCCGCTCGCCATCGATGATGACGCCGACGAGGCCCAGCTGGAGGCGGCGGCGCTCGAGCTTCGCCGGCACTGCCTCGCGCTGGCCCATCGCCAGGCCGATCCCAGGCTGAAGAGTCCCTGTGCCGGCACCGTGGCGCGCCTGCCCTCGGGCAGCCGCGTGTCGCTGGGCTACGAACGCGATCTCGATGTGTCGGTGCTGGAGCGGCGCGGCGGCGAGGACTATCCCCCACCGCCCGGCTGGCGCTCGGTGCGCGTGCTCTGCCGCAGCGGACAGGCGGCGCTGGCTTGCCTGCTCCATCTCGCCCTGTGGATGGCACGGGACGGCACGCTAAGCACCCGGCACGCGGGACGATACTTCGAGACCAAGGCGCTGCTCGACCTGTGGCCGCCTGGCGTGCTGCCGCGCGTGCCGGCCGGAGCCCACGACGTCGATCTGCTGATCGGCGAGCCCGCCGCGTGCAGCGGCCGCTTCGAGGTCGCCCGGCCCGAAGCGCTGCCGCGGGTACACCATGCGCTGCTGCTTGACACGACGCTGAGCGGGCCGGCGGTCGATCTCGCGCCGTGGTTCGCGCGTCACGACGGTGCGATCGCGGCCGTGTTTCGCTCGGGCCTGAAGCTCGACCAGGCGGGCCTGGAGCTGGCCAATGTCGGCATCGTCCAGCTCATGGTGCGCGAGGGCTCGGGGCTCGATCTCGAGGCGCTGGCCGAGAAGCTTCGCCACATCCGCGGCCTTACCGCCACGGGGCTGACGCTCGACGAGCTGGGCGCGCTCTCCGCGCCGTGGTTCCTCGACCGCGACTACTTCCACCGCTACACCGCGCGGCTGTTTGCCCACAACGAGGCGCTGGCGCGGGTGATCGGCCGCGAATCGCCCGTATTCGAACCGGACTGCCATCCCTGCTTGCTCTCCGACACCGCGCCGCCGGCAGCCTTCTGCGCCATCCGGTTGCGCGACGGCGACTTGGCCGACCATCGCCGCCTGCTCGCGTGCGTCGAACGTGAAGTCGGGCGGCGCGGGATCGTGGCGACCAAGGGTGGCTCCTTCGGTTTTCGCGGCATCCGCTATGAACTGGTCGAGCCGGACCCGAAGGACGGCGTGCCTTTCCTGCGCGTGGCGCTGGGCCTTCGCGGCGGCACCGGCACCGCGGCGATGATCGACCTGCTCGCCGAACTCGCGCGCGGCAACTTTACGGCGGGCCGCGACGTTCATAGGCTCGCATCGACGAGGTGAAGCATGAGCAGTCTGGATGACGCGGTCAGGGTGGCGAGTGCCTTGCGCGAACAGAAGAAGTATCCGGAGGCGATCGACCTGCTCCAAAAGGCGCTGGCCGCCGCCGCGCCCGACGACTTCCACCGCCTCGCTGCGAACCGCGAGGGCGTTCGCGCCGCGGAGGAAGCGGGCCTGCCCGCGGTCGCCAAACGCTTCGCCGACGCCATCGCGATCCGCGAAGAAGAGGGCGAGGAGGAGGCGTAGCGGCCTCTTGCTAGCCGCGCGTCTCGACATGACGGGCGAGCTTGTCCAGCGTCTGGCCGCCATAGGCCACGGCGCCGAAGCCGATGGCTGTGGCCCGCCGCTCCTTCGAGGGATGCATCTGGCGCAGCGTGAGCACCGTCTTGCCGTCGCGTTGCTGGTCGAAGGTGACGAGCATTCGGAACCTGTCGGGATCGGCGTCCCGGTCCGAACCGTGCTCGACCTCGATGAACGACGGTGCTTCCAGGCGCAGGAAGACCATGCGGTTGCCGTAGCGCGTGCCGTCGGGTGCCACCATGTCGAAGCGCCAGGCGCCGCCGGGCCGGAGGTCGATGGCGTGAGTCTCGATGGCGAACCCCTCGGGCCCGAACCAGGCCTGGATCTGCCCCGGGTCGGTCCAGGCGGCATAGACCAGTTCGCGCGGCGCATCGATCACGCGCGCGAGCACGATCTCGCGGTCCAGCGGCCAGTCGCGCCACGGAGAGGCGGTCTGCGGCGAGGATTCACTCATGGTCTCAGTTACTCTTCATTTTCATGCGCTGGATATGGGCCTCCAGCCGATCGAGGCGCTTCTCCCAGGCTGTCACATGCCGGTGGATCCACGACTCTGCTGCCAGCAGCGCGTGCGGCTCGATCCGGCAGGTCCGTACCCGCCCGGTTTTCTCGGAACTGACCAGCCCGCTCTGCTCGAGCACGCGCACGTGCTTCAGCAGCGAGGGCAGGGCCATGTCGAACGGCTCGGAGAGTTCGCTTACGGATTGGGGTCCCTCGCACAGCCGGCTGACGATCGCCCGGCGCGTCGGATCGACGAGTGCGGCAAAGGCGCTGTCGAGATCGGGTAAATACTTAGCCATGTGAGAAAGTATCTACCGAATCGCGACGCCGATCAATAATTGTTTCTCAAATGGCTAACTATTACGTGCCGTCGCGCGACGCTGCCGCGTTAGGCCCGTGCCGGCAGCGCGCCCTTCGAGGCGCGGATCTGGGCGACGGCCTGATCCCAGGCGGCGATGCGCTCGGGGCCGGCGGGATGGGTGTCGAGCAGGCCGGTGTCGCGGCGGCCGGTGGCGCGCGCGAGCGTGACCAGCATGCCGCGTGCCTTGTCGAGGTCGACGTTGGAGCGATAGAGGATCACCGCGGCGAGATAGTCGGCCTCGCGCTCCTGCTCCTTGGAGAAGGAAATGCGGCCGATCGAGCGACCGACGGCGGCGCCGGTATCCGCCGCGGAGCGTGTCACCGTGCCGGCATAGGGGCTGCGGTACGAGGCGGCGGCGCCGACCGCGCCCATCAGTACGGCGCCGATCAGCGCACCGGTCGCCTGGTTGCGCTGGTTGTTGGCCACGTGGTTCGCTGCCTGATGGCCGATCTCGTGCGCGAACACCAGGCAGACCTCTTCTTCGTTGGCGGCATACTCGACGACGCCGCGGTTGATAAAGATCAGGCCGTTGGGGCCGGCGCCGGCATTCATCGAGCGATTCGCCGAGGCCCTGATGTTCCACTGGCACACGCCGACGTTCATCTCGGCGCACAACTGGTCGGCCGGCGGGCGGATGCGGGCGAGGGCGGAGCGCATCATGTCGCCGGCTTCCTCGTCGGTCAGCACGCGGCGCGCCGGCGGCCCACCGGCACCCTGCACCTCGCTCTGCGCCAGGCTAAGATTGTTGTCGCTGATCTGCGGCAACTGATGCACGGCCCCCGCACAGCCGCAGAGGGCACAGGCGCCGCCCAGCGCGAAGAAAGTTCGCCGTTTCATTGCTCCCCCGTGCTGCCCCTGGTTGCGGAGTCCCGACGAACGCTACCCAGAGGTATGTCGGCGAGTCAACGACGGCTCGCGCCGACCTCCTGTTTTGTATCAATCGTAACCGGGCGGCGCCGCATGCACCCCGGAAACAGCCGTCCGTGATATTCTGTCCACAGCGGTTGCGAGGGTTGCCGGTGACCAGGGACGACAGAAAACTTGCCGAGCTCGAGAAGGGCCTCAATCAGTTGCGCGACGATCTCAACGATCTGTCGAAGGCGCTGAACGTCAATCCACGGAACACCAGCCTCGTCATCCGGCGCGTCAACCTGATGGGCCGCATCGTGGCCACGCAGTCCAGCGTCGAACAACTGCGCGGCACGCTGCGCCACGCCTGATCGCCACGCCTTATCGCCAAGCGATTTCGATTCGACACCTTGCCGCAGCGAAGGGCCCGTCGTCGCACTTCACAGCCGCGTTTCAGCGGTTATAAGGTGCCGATGTCCGATATTGAAACCCTGCGTAAGTCGCTGGCCCATTCCACCGAAGGGCTCTCCTCCGAAGACAAGAAGAAGATGGCCGTTTCCGCCATCACCACGATCCTCGATGCGCTGGGACGCGGCGTCGGCCCGTTCGGCGAATGGGAACAGCGTTGCTTGGCGGCGTCGATCATCGCGCTGCGTGCGAGCAAGTACGACGATTCGCGCGCGCTGGCGCGGCGGGCGATCTGGCCCGAGGAAAACCGCCGCAATTCCGGCGTCGCGCGCCTGCTGCTGCGTCCCGGCATGCTGACGCTAGACGAACTCGCCCGCGAACTGAAGATTGCCCAGGCGATGCCGCCGCGGCGCTTGCAGGCCGCCGCCTAACAAACCCGATCCGACGTCCGGTGCACGCTCCTCCCTCGTCGGGGAGGAGGGCGCCGGCATTGGCGCGCCCGCGTCACCTGTATAGACGGGACGCGTCATGTCGATCGGCGATCCAGACCACGCGGATACGAAGACCGCAGCAACGGCTGCCGTGCCGTCTGGCCGGTGGATGCTCGCGCGCTGGGCGATCGCCTCGTCGACGCTCGGCTTCCCGCAGGCAGCAGGCCCCGTCGCCTTCGCACTGGTGGCCGTCGCCCTCACGGGCGACGCGAGCGGCGGCGCGGCGATGATCCTCGCCATGACGCTGGCCCAGGTAGCCGGCGCCATTCCGCTCACGCGACTCGGGCGCGGCTTCGCGATGGCCACGTTCCTGCGGCTGTTGGTGGCCGTCCGCACCGTGGCGCTGATGGCGATTGCCGTTGGCGCCGCATCGGGAGTCTCGCTGGCGTGGTTGATCGCGCTCGCTGCGGCCGCCGGACTGGTGAACGGCGCGGCCTACGGCTACCTGCGCGCGGTGCTGAACCGGCTCGCGCCGGCCTCGGGCCTGTCGCGCGCGCTGGGAATCGCCGCGACGCTGAACGAGCTCACCTTCGTAGCCGCGCCCGTGGTCGCCTCGGGCCTCGGCTCGATCTCGCCGGTGTTCGGCATCGTGGCAATGGCGGCCCTCGGCGCGCTACCGGCGCTGCTGGTGCCGAACCTCGGCCCGGCAGCCGCGGCATCGGGCGAGGGGGCGGACGAGGCGTCGCATCGCGCGGCGGGATCGATCCTGCGGCCCGCGATCCTGCTCTGGCTGCTGTGCGCAGCGGCTGGCGGCGCGACCGTGGCCGCCATCGAGATCGGCGCCGTCGCCCTCGCCTTGAACTTCGGTTACCAGCCCGCGCTCGCGATCCTGTTTACCGTGCCACTGTGCATCGCCTCGGTGGCCGGCGGCCTGTGGGTCAGCGTGCGCAATCGCCGCGCGCCGCGTGGCGTCGTGGTAGCGCAACTCGTCGTCATGAGCTCGGGCGCGGCCCTTGCGGCCTCCTGCCACTCCGTCGCCACCACGCTCGCGGGCGCGATTCTGATCGGCCTCGTGCTGGCGCCGCTCGCGACCCACTATTCGCTGATCCTCGATTCGCTCGCACCGCCGCACCGGCGTCCCGAGGTCTTCGCCCTCCTGCGCACCGCCAATGCGAGTGGAGTCATCCTCGCCAGCGCGCTGCTGACAGCCGTGTCCCTGTCGACGGCGCTGTCCGCCATCGCGGCGGCGATGGTCTTCGCGACCGTCGCCGCAGGCATTGCCTCGGCGAAACGGCGCGAACCCGTGCCGCCGTCTCGCGAATGATCTTCGATACGTCGCTGGGTTGTTCCGATCGGCGTTTTTTCGTCAATCGGCTGGCGTCACATTCGTCCGGCGCGCTAGAAGAAGCGCTGGGAGGAAACAGGATGCGGAAATTTGCATTGCTGGTGGCGCTGGCCCTGGCCGTCGGTGCCTGCCAGCCGCGCTCGGCGCCGTTGATGGCGACGGCGGACTACGAGCAGCAGGTCCGCAGGATCGCCGCGCCACCGTCCGACCGGGCGCGGCTCTACATCTTCACCGGCAAGCAACAGGCGCACGCGCTCCTGACCACCTACACGCTGCACAACGTCACGGGCGACATCTATATCGACGAGACCAGGATCGGGACGGTCAATCCGCAGGAGGCGATGGTGGTCGACATCGTGCCCGGCCGGCACAGCCTGCACTGGCTTCCCATGAACAACACCGAAGGGGTGCTGCTGAAGAGCAAGCGCTTCGAGACGGATTTCGCCGGCGGCACCGCGCATGTCCTGTTCGCCAACATCGAGCCGCCGTTCGGCCCCGAGATCGCGCCCGGGACCGTCGTGACGCCCACCAATCCCGGGCCGGCCAACAACGTGATCCCGCCGCTGTTCAAGATCGTTCGCCCCGCCTCCTGTCCGCCCACGATCTGCCTGCCCTGACGCGGCCGCGCCCGTTGCTCCCTGCGGAAATGGATCGGCGTCCTCGCGTTCCCTGACGCTTCCTGCCTGCTATCCTCCTCCCCGGCACGGAGAGTGTGGGGACGAAATGGATTTCCAGGAACTGGTGCACAGCCGGCGCAGCACGCGCGGCTTCGCGAACAAGGCGATCCCGAAGACGGTGATCCAGGAGATCATCGAGGACGCCAAGCGCGCGCCGTCATCCATGAACAGCCAGCCGTGGCACGTCCATGTGCTGACCGGCGCGCCGCTCGACGAGGTGCGCCGGCGCAACATGGAGGAGATGGTTGCGGGCAAGCCGTCGAAGCGGGATATCTTCACCCACGGCCCCTATGAGGGCGCCCATCGCGAGCGCCAGGTCGGCGTCGCCAAGCAGCTGTTCGCCGCCATGGGTATCGCGCGCGACGACAAGGCGATGCGTCAGGACTGGGTGCTGCGCGGCTTCCGCCAGTTCGACGCGCCGGTCTCGCTGGTGCTGACTTACGACCGCGTGCTCGATCCCGGCGCCACCTGCCACTTCGACCTGGGCGCGCTGTGCTACGGCATCGTGCTGGCCGCGTGGAACCGCGGCATCGGCGCGGTGGTGAACGGCCAGGGCATCGCCCGCTCCGACATCGTGCGCGAAGTCGCCAGCATCCCCGAGGACGAGGCGATCATGACCTGCGTGGCACTCGGCTATCCCGACGATTCGTTTCCCGCGAACGCCGTGAAGTCGGAGCGCACGCCGACCGAGCAGTTCGTGCGCTACGTCGGCTTCGACTGACGATCGGCGCCACGCCCGGTCAGTGACGATGCGCGGCGGGCGGCGGGTGCGGCTGTCCGTCCATCTCGACGAGTTCGCCGAAGGTGGCGAAGCGGGCCACGCGCCGGGGATCGAGCGTGGCTTCGGCGCGGGCCACCGATGCGGCCAGCCGGCCTGCTTGCGAGGACGGCAGGCCCAGCCGCTGCAGCGTCGCCGCGGCCTTGAGAGCGTCGCCGCCGCAGGCGACGATCGTCCATTGTCCGTGCCGGGCGCGCAGAAAGGCGCGGCCGGCCATGTCGCCCTGGATCCAGCCGACGACGGCGCCGTCTCCCTCGACCACGATCGGGTCGAGGGAAAGCGCCGATCCCGGCTTCTCGAAGGTGGAAGAGAGAATCTGCCGGATCGCCGCCGCGGCATCCGCGGGCGTCTGCGCGAGCGCCATCCCCGACGGCAGGAATGCCGTCAGGGACACCAGCAGCGCAAGGATCGCGCGCATCAGAACTTCGCCTTGAGGCCGGCAAAGATCGTGAAGGGCGTGCCCTGCAGCGGCGGGTTGAGGCCGGAATTGTCGGCGATGTAGTACTGGTTGAACAGGTTCTGGACGTTCACGAACACTTCGGCCTTGCCCTGGAAATTGTAGCCGGCCGAGATGTCCGTCACCGTGAAGCTGCTGAGCGGCAGGGTGTTGTCGTTGTCGCCCCACGACTGGCCAATCCAGCGGAACCGCGCCATGGCGCGCCAGCCGCGCGGATCGGCATAGGACAGCGTCGCCGCCGCCTGCTGCGTCGGGATACCGGCCTGCTGGCGGCCGATGCTCAGCGGATCGTACTGGTTCTCGACGATCTTGGAGCTGACGGTCGTGTAGTTCACGTCGGCCTTCCAGCCCGGTGCGATCTGCCAGCCGAGCTGCGCCTCGATACCCTGCACGACGGCCTTGCCGGCGTTGATCTGCTGCGTGCCGAAGAAGAAGCCCGGCGGCAGCTGGCCGAAGCCGAGGTTGCGGGTGGTGATGAGGTTGCTGACCTGCTGGTAGTAGCCGGTGAACTGGCCGGTCACGGGACCCCAGTTGAGGTCGAAGCCGGCCTCGAAGCCCCAAAGCTTCTCGGGCGAGAGCTGGGCGTTGGGCAGGAAGATGCCGAACGGCACGCTGAACGACCGGTAGAGATTGTCGAGCGTCGGCGCGCGGAAGGCGGTGTAGCCGGCGCCGCGCACGCTGACGTTGGGCGTGACGTTCCACTGCATCGACAGGCGCGGGTCGAAGCTGGTCGCCGCGGTGCTCGACACCAGCCCGGCGCCGCCGGGAGCGCCATCGTAGCCATCATAGTTCAGGAAGGTCTGCAGGCGGCCGCTCGCCAAGACCTGGAAGTCCTTGACCGGCGAGACGTCGACCTGCGCGAAGGCGCCGATGAACTGCTGCTTGCCGCCGCCGAAGTACTGCTGCGTGATCGCGCCCGCCTGGTTGTAGATCAGCGCGGAGTCCATGCCGGAGATCCACTGGAAGTCGGCGCCGACGCTGATCAGCCGGACCACGTCGTTGACGCGGGTCGAGAGCTGGACCGAGCCGCCGGTGCTGAAGACCGGGGTGGTGTGCTGGTTCTGCAAGTAGGCGGCCTGGCCGGTCTGGAAGCCGAACGGCGTCGCGGCATTGTTGGTCATGAACCGGCTCTGCTCGTGGAAGGCCGTCACCGTCAGGTCGTAGTCGCCGAACTTCTTCGTCATCGTGCCGGCGAGGTCGTAGATCTGCTGGTTGTTCGTCTGGACCGGGATCATCAGCACCTGGTTGTTGCTGTGTACGTTGACGCGCAGGTTCGCCGTCAGGGTCGGATCGGGGTTGATGTAGACCGAGGCCTGGCCGTTCAGGGCGTTGAACGAGGTCGGCACGTAGATCGGACCGTAGGCCGGCTGGATCTGGTTGAAGCCGGACGTGCCCCAGGCGTCGAAGTTGGCGCGCATGGACACGCTCTCGGACAGCGCGAAGTCGGCGAAGCCGTCGCCGCGATAGGTGCCGTAGCTGCCGCCGCCGCCCGAGGCGCCAGCCGATACCTTGACGGACTTGCTCGGCGTGCGCGTCACGATGTTGATCACGCCGCCCATCGCGTAGTTGCCCCACAGCGAGGCGCCGGCGCCGCGCACGACCTCGACGCGCTCGATATTGTCCATCGGCACGCGGTTCCACTGCACGTAGCCGAAGAACGGATCGTTGATCGGAATGCCGTCGAGCATCACCAGGGCGCGCACGATGTGATGGCCACCGCCCAGGCCGCGCATGGAGATGAAGTTGGCGGTCGGGTGGGTCTGGTAGCTGGCCGTCAGCGGCAGGTTGATTCCGGGAATGGTGCGAAGCACGTCGTCGAGCGACTGGGCGGGCACCTGCTCGATCTCCTTCTTGTCGATGACGCTGACGCTCATCGGCTGGTCGGTCAGCGTGCGCTCGCTGCGCGTGGCGCTGACGACGATCGGCGCGAGCCTCAGTTCGGTGCCGGCGCCCGTTGCCGGCGGCGTAGCCGGCGCGACGGGCGCAGCGGGGGATTGTGCCGCGTTGGGATCGGTCTGGGCACGGGTGATGGCCGGCACCAACGCCAAGCCGGCGAGGGCGACCGCGGTCGCCTTGAGAATCGTGGACATGAGGTCTTCCTTCGAATGAGACGACGATGCGCGGGCGGGAGGCCGACCGCGCTGCAGGGATCGTTCAGACGAAGGACGGGGGCGCGCGCGGCTGGAGGGGGTCGCCGCGGATACCGGACGGCAGGAAGGAAGGCGGGACGACAGGCCCATCGCGTTCCGCCAGGACCTCTTCGATGCGTGTGGCGATCCCGGCGGGATCGACCAGCGCCCAGGCGTTCGGCAGGCCGAGGCAGCATTCATGGGCCTTGCCGTCGGACGGCGCGGGTATGCCGGTGCCGTCATCGGTCTGGTCCATGGTCTGGCAGAGGACCGGCCACAGGCCGCGCGCCGCTGCCCCGTTGGTGACGCTCTCACCGCTCCAGGCGGTGCGCATCGAGACGGCGTGCGCGAGCGGCAGGAAGGCGTTGAGCGTGATGGCGAACAGCGCAACGACGAAGGCGATCGACCGGCCGCTCGACGGGACCCGGCCCGTTCTGGCTTCACAGGTGCGGGAGGCGGTCATCCGCAGTGGGGGGAAGCAATCGCGCGCATCGAGGGTGGCGCACTAGACCATGGCATTGCTGCGGCGCTCCAGAGTCGCGGCGTTTGAATACCCGCCAAAGATGTTTGAGTGTGCGCCGCGCGGAGCTAGATTGGGCCATGGTCTTGCCAGCCCTCCCGAGCGCCTCGGACCACTCCAAGATCCGGCACGAGGACCTCGTCTCGCTCTCGCGGCTCGTCGGCACCGGCTATCGCCCGATGGACATGCCGCTTGATGGCACCGCGACGGTGGCCGAGGGCACGTTCCGTCTGCGCGAAGTGAGGCCGGGGTTGCTCGTCCACGCCTCGGACGCGCGCTACGAACGCACCGTGACGACGCGGATGGAGAAGCAGCAGAGCCTGAATTTCTCCATCGTGCTGGGCGGCGGATGGCGCGCCACCCTGGGCGGCACCGCGCTCGCCAGTGGCGGTCACGGCGGCGGAAGCCCGAGCGCCACGGCCTTCGTGCTGTCGGAGTCGGATCTCTGGCAGAAGCACGCCGTGGAAGGCGGCCACGCGCGCATGGTCAACGTGATGGCCTCGCCGGAATGGCTGGAGACCAGCATCCTCGACGGCAGTGACGCCGCGCCTCTGTCGATGGCCTCGCTCGCCCGCCGGCACCGATGGCATGCCTATTGGCAACCCTCGGCCCGGCTGCTGGGGCTGGCCGACCGCGTGCTCGGGATGCCGCTCTATGGCGGCGCGCTGCAGAAACTCTATCTCGAGAGCCGCGCCATCGACATCGTTGTGGAATCGCTGTCGCTTCTCCTCGACGAAGGCTCGGCCGCCGGAAGGGGCGGCCGTCCGAGCGAGCACCGGCGGATGTGGGCGGTGCGCGAACGCCTCGACGCAGCCCCGCGGGAGGTTCCGTCGCTCGCCCAACTCGCGCGCGATGCCGGCGTGAGCCCGCGCACGCTGCAGCGCCAGTTCGCGGCCGTGCACGGCGTGGCGATCTTCGACTATGTGCGGTTGCGTCGGCTCGACCGGGCGCGACGCCTGCTGGAGCGCGAAGGCATCAGCGTCGCGCAGGCGGCGCACCTCGCCGGCTATTCGAGCGCCGCCAACTTCGCCACGGCCTTCCGCCGCCGCTTCGGCCTCTCGCCCCGCCAGGCGCGCGACCGCGTCTGACGGCCGGCGGATCAGGGTTGTCCGAACCGCGTGTAGGATGCCCGCCCGACATCCGCCGCGCGGGCGACGAAGCCGGTGAACATGCCGTCGACCAGGGTCTTGACCTCGACGGGCGCTTTCGCGGGCGAGCCTGCCGAGTAGGGGGGCTGCGGATCGTACTCCGCGATGAGTTGCACGCCCTCGGCATACACGCGGTCCCGCAGGCGGCCGACCAGGGCGAGGCCGAAGTCGATTCCCGCAGTGACCCCGCCGCCCGTTATCCTGTTGCGGTCGTCGACGACCCTTCCTTCGACGGGGGTGGCGCCGAAGATCGGCAGCAGCCCCACGGCGGTCCAATGCGATGTCGCCTTGTATCCAGCGAGCAATCCCGCCGCGCCGAGAAGCAGCGAGCCGGTACAGACCGAAGTCACATACTTCGCGCGGCTTCCGCGGTCCTTCAGGAAGCGCATCGTCGCTTCGTCCTCCATCGCCGCGAGCGTGCCCTGCGAGCCGCCGGGAACGCAGATGATGTCGAGGTCGCGCGGACATTCCTCGAAGGTTGCCGACGGTACGAAGACGAGGCCGGTGTCGCTGCGCACCGGATCCTTCGTCTTCGCGACGAGATGGACCTTGGCGCCCATCAGACTTGTCATCATGTAGTGGGGGCCGACCATGTCGAGCGCGGTAAACTCCGGATAGATCAGAAATGCGATCTGCTCCGATCCCATCCAGTGCGCGGGCATGGCGGACATATCGTGGTCTGGATCGGCTTTCGACGCGGTTCCCGCCGGCGCCTGGCCGCCGGTAGGCTGAGCCACCCCTTCGAGGGGCAGGTGCGCGACCGTCGCGGCGAGGGTGGTGCCGGCGGCGAACTGACGGCGTGTGAGGGACATTGAAGGGCTCCTTCAGAACTTGAACGCGAACTGGCCGTAGACCGACAGCGGCGCGCCCGGAGCGACCTGACCGCCCAGCCAGCTGTAGGGAAGCAGGTACTGGTTGTTCGTCAGGTTCTTGGCCGACAGGACGGCTCGGATCTTGTCGGTCTCGTACCCGATCTTCGCGTCGACCGTGTAGTACCCGGCGGTCTGCCAGAGGTTGAACGCATCCACATACTGGTTTGAGGCGGCATAGACGCCGGCGCCGAGGCTGAGTCCCGGCGCGACGCTCTCGTCGAACTGGTAGTTCAGCCAGAAGCGCCCCGAATGTTCCGGGACGAAGGGCAACCGGTTGCCTGCGGGGATGCCGGGGCCGGCGGCGTCGGCGAAGAAGGCCCTGGTGTAGCCGTAGCTCGCCAGAACGCTCCAGTTGCGGTTGGGCTGGTAGAGGAAGTCGGCTTCGAAGCCACGCGACGTTTGTTGCGTGAGGGTTGCGGACAGAGCCGTGAGCCGTACCGGAACGTTGGTCCGCTCGATCTGGAAGATCGCGACGGTTCCGGTGAGAGTGTCGTTGATGTTGAGCTTCACACCGGCCTCGTACTGCGTGGAGAACTCCGGCTCGGGTTGCGCGAAGGTCTGCGAGAACGGCACCCACTTCATGCCCTGGGAGTAGCTGCCGTACACGGACAGTCCCTTGGCCAGATCCACAACGACACCGGCCCGGGGCAGGAGGCGCGTTGCCGACGTCTCCCGCGTCACCATCGCGCCCGTGGCGAACTCGTTGTAGGTGATGTCGATCGAGGCCAGGCGGGCGCCGATCAGGAAGTGGAAGCGTTCGTTGAGCGTGGACTGCAGCTGTCCGTAGAAGCCCTTCGTTATGTACGTGTTGTTGAAGTTGAAGAACGAGACGCCTTCCCCGACGCCCGGAATCGGAAAGGTATAGGGGGTGGTGAAGGACGGGTTCTGCAGGTTGGCGACGGACGGCGCGCAGCCGAATCCGATGAGGAAACAGAAGTTGCCGTTGGTGTCGACGTTCATGAAGCCCCAGTCGCGCACGCGGCTGAAGTCACCGCCGATCAGCAGCGTGTTCTTGGTGCTCTCGGTCGAGAACTGGGCCTGCACCGTCGGATTGATGCTGATCTCCTGCTGTTGGTCGTACACCTCGATGTTGTTGACGTCGAAGGTGGACGGCGGAATGAGCGGCGTGCCGCCTGTGCCAGTGCTGTCGAGGAATGCGGCCTGCGAGTTCTGCTGCATCTCCGACTTGCTCCACCGCGCCTTCACGTTCACCGACCAGACATTGTCGATCCGGTGATCGAGCGTCCCGGTCACGCCATACATCTTCGAATAGCTCGGCATGATGTTGGGGTTGCCAAAGTAGAGGTTGCGATTGACGCTGTAGTTGCCGACGACGGTGCCGTCGACGGGGAGTCCGGGATAGGCCTGCTGGTACGCTTCCGATGCGAATCCCTGGATCGTCAGCGTCGTATCCGTCTTGTTGGTCAGTGTGAACGTCGGATTGATGTTGAATCGGCGGGAGTTCAGGACGTCGATGAAGCTGCTGCTCCCGGTATATTCTGCCGTGAGGCGAAAGAGGGCCGTCTTCTCCGCGTTGAGCGGCTGGTTCATGTCGACGTAGGGATTGGCGTACCAGTAGCTGCCGAACGTGGTGCCGACCTGATACTTCGCCGTCTCTGTCGGCATCTTGGAGACCACGTTCAGCACGCCGCCGACAGGCGCGCCGGCACCGCCGCCGTAAACCACGGCGCTTGGGCCTTTCAGCACTTCGACCCGCTCGACGTTCACCAGCCCGTCGCGGTCGCCTGCGACGAACAGATTGCCGGCAAAGCCGTCGGTCCATAGTTCCGCGCCGAAGCCGCGGATCTTCACCGGGACCTGTTCGACGTTGCCGATCATCCGCGTGTCGACGGGCTGCACGTTGCTGGCGTTCCTGACAGCGTCGCTGAGCGTGATGGAGAGCTGGCTGTCGATGAGGGATCGCGTAATGACGTTGATGTTCTGCGGCAGCTGCTCGATCGGCGTTGCCGTCCTTGTCGAGGATTTGGCCGTAAGGGCGCGGAATCCCTGTACCGGGCCGGCGGTCGTCTGCTCGACCGGCACGCTCGTGCCCTGAACGAGAACGGGCGGGAACACGACGGGAGCCGTCGAGGGCTGGTCTGCGGTCTGGGCCAGCACGGGCATCGCGAGCATGGCCAGGCCGGGCGCCGGAAGAAGGCGTACGAGGGCCGAGTGCCGCTTGAGATGACGGAGCCACGCGCTTCCAATAGCCGACGCTATGCCGGTGGCGCGTCCGATGGCTTCTGTCGTCATGTCGGGTTCCTTGGTCATGATGTCTTCTCCCCCTTCTGGTTGTTTACGGTTGAACGAAACGGGTGCCGGCCGGCCACGGATCGGCGAAGCGCGGATCCTCGATGAAACGGCGATCGGTGAGCGCGCGCAGGAAGGCGACCAGGTCCTGGGTCTCCTGCACCGACAGCGTGAAGCCCGGCAGGAATTCGCTGGTCAGCGGGCTGCGCTGCCGGCCGCCGGCCGCGTAGTGGGCGATCGCCTCCTCGAGCGTGGCGATGCTGCCGTCGTGCATGTAGGGCGCGGTCAGCTCGACATTGCGCAGGCTGGGCGTGCGGAAGCGGCCCATGTCCTCGGGCCGGCCGGTATGTTCGACGAGACCCGTATTGTCCGGCGGGTAGGCGCCCTTGCCGTCGCGGTCGTGGAGACCGGTATTGTGGAAGGCATATTCGGCGAACGGCTTGCGGCTGTGGACGAGGTTGTCGGTGAGATGGACGCCGCCGTGGCAGTGGAAGCACTCCAGCCGCTCGCTGAAGAACAGTGCCTCGCCGCGTTTGGCGGCCGGTGAGATCGCGTCGGCCTGCCCGCCGTAGCGATAACGGTCGTAGGGCGAATCGGCGGAGACGAGCGTGCGCTGGAAAGCGGCGAGCGCGCGGGTGATGCCGGCGAGATCGATCCGGCCGCCGGTCTCGGGGAAGGCGGCGCGGAAGCGGGGCGGATAGGCCGGATCGGATGCGAGCCGGGCGAACAATTCGTCTTCGCGGCCGACCATTCCCATCTCGACCGGCGATTCGCCGAATATCGGAATCAGCGCCTGGTGTTCGAGGCGTGTCAGCAGGGGGTTTGCCCAGGTCAGGACGGGCAGGTAGGCGACGTTGGCGAGCGACATCGAATTGCGCGGATGCGACTCGCCCGTGACGCCGCTCGGCGTCCGTCGCCCGTCCGAGAAGGCGCGGGCCTGCTCGTGGCAGCTCGCGCAGGACATCGATCCGTCGGCCGACAGGCGCTTGTCGTAGAAGAGGTGCCGGCCGAGATCGACCTTGGCCTCCGACATCGCATTGTCGGCCGGCACGACGGGCGGCGGCAGCCAGGCCGGCAACCGCCAGGTCCAGGCAGCGTCCGGAGCGGCCAATGCCGCCGTCGCAGCAGCGAGGGCGGCCGCGAGGATCAGTGCAGCCGCCCGCCGCATGACTACCGCTTCACGCGGAAGAACTTCTGCTGCGCCGGCTGGCCCGCGAAGACCAGGCCGAAGTTGCGCAGCAGCGGATTGCAGTCCCCGTCGGTCGGCGTCGACATGCAGCCGGCCGGGCTCTCGGCCTGGTTGGTGTCGACGTCGACGCCTTCCAGGACCGACTTCAGGTCGGCCAGCACCACGTCCTTGTCGGGATCGAACGAGCTGAATTCGATCGTCGGGCGGTTCGGGTTGCCGCAGTTGGCCGGCGCCTTGTTCGTTCCCTCGGCGGCGCACATCGTGCTGCCGAGATGGATGGCGAAGCCCAGGCGGTTGCTCGCGGCCCGGTCGCCGAAGCGGGGCATGTCGCCCGGCTTGATGTCCTGCGGACGGCCTTTGGTCGACAGGTCGACGCGCAGGAATTTGTAGCCGGCCTGCCAGTTCCAGAAGAGCGAGGTGAGGTTGAGCGGCGAGGGCGCGATCGTGGCGTCCGCGTGATTGAGCTCGAACGGCACGCCCAGGGTGAAGCGCAGGCCGCGATAGGTCCCCGCCGGCACGGTGCCGGCGACGATGTCGCGCGTCTCCTGCGTGCCCGTGAGGCAGGGGCCCGTCCGGTTCTCGAAGTCGAGCAGCGCCACGTCGCGATGCTGCCAGCGTTCGTCCTGGTCGAGCTTCACCGGCACGGCCTTGCCGGCCGCGTCGATCAGCTCGACGCCCGAGACGTAGAAGCGGAAGTCAGACGGCGTGACCTTCGAGGCGGTCGTTCCGATCCCCTCATAGCTGTTGCCGCAGGTGAAAGGCTGGTCGCCGATCACGGCGGCAAAGCGGATCGACACCTTACGATCCTGCTGCGCCACGGCCGTCTGCGTAAGAAGCGCCGTTGCGACGAATGTCGCGAGCGCGATGCCGGACTTGTTCATTCGTGTTCTCCCTTTGTTGAATTCTCTGCGTTCTGCGTCTCGCTGAAGTCGACCAGGAGGACGAGGAGCATCGCGCCGAAGCCCAGGATCGTGATCGGCGTCGCGAACTCGACGTTGGCGAGGTTGGCGGCGATCACCCCCAGCGCGGCGAGGTTGCCGAGGCCCAGCGGCGTGAACAGCCGGGCGCCGATGGCCGAGGCGGCGCGGCCGAACAGATCGGCTGCAACCATCAGGGCAAAGCGCAGCATCAGACCTGGAAATCGCAGCGCCCGCGCCAGCGGCGAGAGGAGCGCGCCGAGTCCGTCGAAGAAGCGCTGCGCCACGGCGATGGCCGAACCCGAGAGCTGACTCCAGACGAAGTGCAGCATTCCGTCGGGGCGGGCCAGCCATCCGGCCGTCGCCCGCGCCGCGAACGGCAGGACCGCCAGCACGACACCGACGATGACGCCTGCCTTGATACCGCGCGTGCCGTCGGCGAGCCCGCCAATCGCGGCACAGAGTGCGACGTTCGCGGCGGCGGCGATGCCGAAGGCACCGGCCGTCCGGTCGAAGACCCTTCTCATGGCGTCCCCCTCAATGCTTCGAGGAGGCCGCGCCGGCGGCCTCGGTCTTGAGCTCGACGTCGATGCTGCCGGCCTTCTCGAAGACCAGGGTGACGGGCACCTTGCCGCCCTGCGCGAGCGGGGCCTTCAGCTCCATGAACATGATGTGGTAGCCGCCGGGCTTCAGCGTCACCGTCGCGCCGGGCGGGATCTCGATGCCGCCATCGACCTCGCGCATGCGCATGACGCTGCCGTCCATCTTCATCTCGTGGACCTCGACCTTCAGCGAGACCGGGCTGCGGGCGGCGATCAGCCGGTCGGGCGTGGTGCCCTTGTTGGTGATGGTGAGGAAGCCGCCGCCCGTCTTGGCGGTCGGCGCTGTGGCGCGCGTCCACGGGTGTTCGATCTCCAGCGCGCCGATCTTGTAGTCGTGCGCGGCGGCCGGGAGACCGAACAGGAGGGCCGGCAGGGCGGCGAGGAAGAGTCTGCGTTGGGTCATGTCGATGTTCCTTTCTTTCACGAGGTAATGGGACGAACGCGGGTGAACAGCTTCTCGAGGCCGATCAGCAGCAGGACGGAGGCGCCGAAGATCGGCATGAGCACGCACATGGCGGTCGCGGCGACGATCATGCCGCGCGGCCAGCGCAGCCCGACCTTGCGCAGGACGCCGAGGCTGCGGGCAGGACGGCGCAGCCACCAGGAGGCGATGCCGCTGACGGTGAGCCACACCAGCGACAGTGCGAAGGCGGTGTTGAGCCAGAGGTTCCAGGCGCCGAAGTCGCCCTGGTGGACGTGGATGCCGAAGCCGACCATGCGCGGGATCAGCGGCTGGTCCGAGCGCAGCGTGTCGCGCGTCACCTGGCCGGTCTTCGGATCGGCCAGCAGGATGCGATCGGCGGAGGGCGGGCCGTCGCGGTTGGAGAGATAGAGCGGTGCGCCGGGCCACGGCGCGAGACGCACGCTCAGGCTCTGGGTCAAGCCGCGGCGGCGTGCCTCGGCCACGATCTCGTCGACCGGTCCGCTGATCGAGGCCATCTGCGCCGCCGGTGCACCGCCCGGCGAGAAGCCCGCGGTGCTCTTCTGGCCGGTCGCCGCCTGCACGCGCGAGAGAATCTCGCCGCCCCAGAACGAGGTCCAGGGCAGGGCGCTCACGAGGAAGAACAGGAAGACCGCCGAGAACAGCACGGCGACCGTGGCGTGCAGGTCGCGCATCATGAGGCGCGGACCGCGGTCGAAGCGCGGCCACAGCGAGGCGAGGAAGCCGCGATGGCGTGGCCACCAGAGATAGAGACCGGACACGATCATGAAGATCGCCCAGCCGTCCGCCAGTTCGAGCAGCCAGCTTCCCGGCTTGCCCAGCGGCCAGCCGCCATGCAGCGCCCGCGACAGGCCGGGCAGCCATTCGACGCTGGACAGCGAGCCCAGCACCTTCGCATCGCGCGGATCGACGAAGATCGGATAGGGGAGTCCCTGCTCGTCGAGCAGGATCACCGTCGTGCTGCGGCCGGGATCGTTCGGCAGGATGATCTCCTGCACCGGCGGCCCGCGATCGGGCGCGGCGTGCTGTGCATGGCCGCCGCCGCCATGGCCGTGGCCGCCGGAATGCTGCGCGGTGTAGGTCTTCGGCGCGGCCGCAAGCGCCGCCGCCAGCTGGGCACTGGGCGAAGTCGCTTCGGGGGCGGGCGTCACGAAACGCAGCTCGGGATGGCGGTTGTCGATCCACCATTCGGCCCAGAGGTAGAGCGTGCCGGTCGTGCTCTGCCACAGCACGAAGGGGATCACGAGCAGCGCGGCGAGGAAGTGCCAGCGCCACAGCGTGGCATAGAGGCGAAGGCGCGACGGCGGATCGTCCGATGCGGATGTGGGCGGCGTCCAGATATAGGTCATCGGGTGGGCTCGCTGACGAAGGCGATCTTGGAGAGACCGCCCTTGGAGGCATCGGCCAGCGTCTCCATCACGTAGCGGTAGGGCACGGTGGCGTCGGCGCGGAGATAGACCTCCGGCTGCGGCCGCTTGCGGCCGGCCTCAGCGAACTTCTCCAGCGCTTCGTCGCGGGTCAGCCGCTCGCCGCCCCAGTACAGGGCGCCCTGCGCGTCGATCGCGAACTCGATCTTCTCCGGTTTCTGCAGGTCGGCGTTGGCCGTCGCCTTTGGCAGGTCGAGTTTTACCACGTTGGTCAGCAGCGGCGCGGTCACGATGAAGATGACCAGCAGCACCAGCACCACGTCGATCAACGGAACCATGTTGATCTCGGCCATCGGCTGGGACGAGGTCTTGCGTTCGAAACTTCCGAAAGCCATGACCCGCGCCCTCAGTTCACGGCCGCAAGCGGCACGCCCGGCTTGCGGCCGGCCTGCAGCGCGCGGCCCATCGACAGGAAGGTCAGCAGCTCGAAGGCGAAGGCGTCGAGCCTGGCCGTCAGCACGCGGTTGGAGCGGGTCAGCCAGTTGTAGCCCATCACCGCCGGCAGGGCGACGGCGAGGCCGATGCCGGTCATGATCAGCGCCTCGCCGACCGGCCCGGCCACCTTGTCGAGCATGCCCGAGCCCGACATGCCGATGGCGATCAGCGCGTGATAGATGCCCCAGACCGTGCCGAACAGGCCGACGAACGGCGCGGTCGCGCCGATGGTGGCCAGCATGGTGAGGCCGTTCTCCAGCGACGTCGTCTCCTCGTCGAGCACCTTCTTGATGGTGCGCGTCAGGAACTCGGTCTCGCTGCCGGCCTCCTCGAGCTTGGCCGCGCCGAACCTGGCGTGATGCGCCTGGGCGTGCAGCGAATGCGCCGTGAGATGGCCGAACGGCTCGCGTACGCCCTGTCGACCGAGTTCGTTCTGCACCTGCTCGAGCGACGTGGCGCTCCAGAAGAAGTTCAGGAACCTGCGACTGCGTTCCTGGCGGATGACCTGCCCGATCCCCTTGTAGATGATCAGGTACCACGAGATCGCCGACATCAACGCCAGCACGCCCAGCAGGACCTTCGCGACGATGTCTGCCTGCGTGAGGAAATGGCCGAAGCCCAAACTCGATGCGTCGCCCATGCGATACGCTCCTACTGCAACGTGAACTTGATCGGGACGTGGACCCAGACGGGCTGTGCGCGGCCGCCCTCGGCATAGGCCCGGAACTGCGCGGCGCGCACGGCGCTCACGGCCGCCTCGTCGAGCGCGGCATGGCCAGAAGAGGCCTGCAGCGACACCTGCGAGGGACGCCCAGCGATGTCGACGAACGCGCGGACCATCGCCGTTCCCTGTTCGCCCGCGCGGCGGGAGCGCGACGGGTAGACGGGACTGGGTGCGACCAGCCAGCCCAACTGCGAGACCGGCACCGTGCGCGGCGCCGTGGACGCCGCAGCCGCAGCCTGCTGCGGCTGGCTGTCGAGCGGTGCGGCCGCGGCCGGGCGGGGCGCTGCCTTCTGCACGGGGCGCGGTTCGGGCGGCTTCGGTTTGACCATCGGCGGCGGGATCACCGGTTCGGGCAATTCGGGTGGTGGGGGAATATCGATCTTCGCCACTGGGAACTCTGGCGGCGGCAGGTCGGGCGGCGGTGGCTCGACGATCGCCGCGAGCTCCGGAGGCGGCGGCGTCAGCTCCACCGACGGCGGCGGTTCCGCAGTCTCGATCTCGGGCTGCGCCGGCCCTTCCGGCGCCACCATCCGGACTTCCATCGGCGCCACGTCGCCCACGACCAGGCGCGCGGGCTCGACGCGGGCGAGCGCCCAGGCGCCGCCCGCGTGCAGGAGGATCACGACCGCCAGGATCGTGCGCTTCACCGCCGGCGAGAGCGGCTCCGGCAGATCCTGGCGCTGCAGGTTCGTCACGTGGACGTCTCAGAACCGGGCCTGGATGCCGGCATAGACCGACGCTCCGTCGCCCGGATTATAGAGCTGGCTGGTGGGCGTCGCCGTGCTCGTCACGCCGACGTTCGAGACGTACATCTGGTTCGTCAGGTTGCGGGCATCGACGAAGAACTCGAAGCCCTTGAGGCCGGTATAGCCCGCCTTCAGCCCCAGCAACGCATAGGGCGCCGTCATGAACGCCGTGGTGTTGAGGTTGTCGACATAGTAGCCCTGCGGCGACCATTCGAGGTTCGGGCCGATATAGAAGCCGCCCGGCGAATCGTAGCGGGCCTCGGCGCGCAGGTAGTAGGGCGGCGCGCCGGGGAGCTGGTTGTTGCCGTAGGTCGGATTGTTGTCGAAGCGGTAGTCGCTCACCGTGAGCGCCATGCGGCCGGTGATGCGGTCGTTGCGCTCGCTGCGCCACGCCGTGCCGTTGAGGCCGAGTTCGATACCCTGGTGGATCGCGTTCGGGATGTTGATGGCGATGGCCGAGCCGCCGAAGCCGGGCACGACGAGGAGCTGCAGCTCGTCCTTCACCCACGACCGGTAGAGCGAGAGGTCCCACCCGACATTCTCGCCCAGCTTGCCGCGGGTGCCGATCTCGGCCGTCCATGAGGTCTGCGGTGCGAGCGGTGCGAAGCCCGGCGCGACGCTGGGATTGAGTTCCGACCATGTCGGCGGCTCGGAGGCGCGCGAGACGTTGGCGAAGAATTGCAGCCCCGGACGAGGCTCCCAGAGCGCGCCGATCTTCGGGTTGATCTCAAAGTAGGACGCGGCGCCGGAATCGTTGCCGTTGACGAGGTAGTTGTCGGTCAGCACGCGGTTGGCCCAGTTGAACTGGATACCGGTGACGATCGACAGTTCCGGCGTCGCGTAGAACCAGTTCTCGCCGTAGATCTCGACGCTGCTCGAGAACTCGGTGTTGTCGTTCGTGAGCGGGCCCGGCACGCCGAACCGGTTGACGAATTGCCGGTTGCGGTTGGTGCCGCCGAAATAGTTCGCGCCGACGATGAAATCGTTGCGGTGGCCGAACAGCTGGCGCGAGCCCTTGTATTGGCCGGTGACGCCCCAATCGAGCAGGTTGTTGTCGATGACCGCAAAGGTCAGCGGATGGAACAGCGACTTGGACTTCACGTAGCTCTGCAGGGTGAAGGCATCATCACCAATATCGACGACCGTGGTATTGGCGAATCGGAAGGAATCGATGTCGCGTCGCGTATTCTGCAGGACGTTGGCGAGAGGTCCCTGGCGCGGGTCGGTCCAGAATTGCTGCTGGGTCAGTGAGCCGGGGATCTGGTTGCGGACCTGGTTGCCCGAGAAGAAGAACCGCGTCTCGACGTTCGAGCCGATCTGGGCGCCGACATTGCCGTTCAGGCGTTGCAGGCTCTGGTTGGTATGCTCGCGGAAGCCGTTGCCGCTCAGGTTGGTGAAGGACAGCCACGCGTCCCACGGACCCTCGCCGAAGCCCGCAGCCGCCTGCTGGCCGAAGGTCTGGTAGCTGCCGCCATAGACGCGCGCGGCCAGGCCGGGATTGCTGCGGCCGGTCGGCGAGACGAAGTTGATCGCACCACCCAGCGTCATGGCGCCATAGCGCAGCGCGTTCGCGCCCTTGTAGACTTCGATATATTGCTGGGCGAGCGGATCGATCTCGTGGAAGTCGCCGCTGCCGTCGGCCTGGTTGATCGGCGATCCGTCCTGCAGGAGTCTTACGCCGCGCAGGTGAAAGTTACGCGACAGACCGGAGCCGCGGATCACCAGCTTCGAATCCTCCTGGCCGTACTTGCTCTGGATCCAGACACCCGGCGTGTAGTCGAGCATGTCCTTCATCGAGGTGGCGCGGCCGTCGAGATAGCGCGAGGCCGGCACGACCTCGACGCCACCTGGCGTCTTGTTGATCTGCTCCTCGGCATCCTTGATCGACGGGACCGTCAGTGATGCGGTACCCGTGACGGTAATGGCCGGCATCGTGACCTGTGCCTGGTTGACCTCCTCGGCGGAGGCTTCGAATGCCCCGGCCGCCAGCAGCAGGCCGGCGGCAATGTGCCTAGCGCGCATGGGCGTCTCCCGACATCAGGAGCGCGTAGAAGATCGTCGAGGGGATGGGCGTAAGCAGGGCGGAAACGGGCGGCGGCACGGCGGCCAGCCCCGTCGGGGCGACGCAAGTCGCCTGGGGAATCGAGAACATGAGAGCTTCCTTGAATGGCTGACGCGAGACAGCACGCGCGCCGGCGGCGCGCGCGTTGCACGAGGTAGGTCAGTCCTTACGGAAGCGGGGGTGCGCGGGGCTGCTGCGGACCGTCGCGGATTGCGCCGGTCGTGGGATGCTGATGGTGCGAGGCGACCCGGTCGGATGACGGGATCTGTTCGACGAAGATGGATGCAACCGACGGCCCGAGCAGCACGGGCGAATGTGCCAGGCCAAAGCAGCAATCGTGAACCTTGGCCGACGACTGGCCGGAGCTATCGGCGTCGCCGTCCTTGCCGGTCTGGCAGATCGCGCCCCACAGGCTCGCGGCGGCTTCCGGCCCGCCCGTGCGCAACATCACGGCATGCGCCAGCGGTTGCAGGATCGCCAGCGTCACGCCGAACAGAGCCGCCATCAACACGAAGGCGCGAATCTGTGACGGGGACCGCGGAGCAGACATCAGTGCAATTATGGCGGTGACGCCGCAATTCACAAAGAATGATTTTCATCCACGATGCCGCACGCAGGGCAGCGTGGGCGTTCCGCTCCCCTCAGCTGCGGCCCATCGCATAGAACTCTTTGTTGGGACGCATGCTGGTGACGTTGGCCATGCGGTTGGACAGGCCGAAGAAGGACGCGATGGCGGCGATATCCCAGACGTCTTCCTCGTCGAAACCGTGGCCTTTCAGAGTCTCGATGTCGGCGTCGCCGACGAGATGCGCCGACTGGCTCACCTTCACCGCGAAGTCGAGCATCGCCTTCTGGCGTGGGGTGATGTCGGCCTTGCGGTAGTTGATGGCGATCTGGTCGGCGATCAGCGGGTCCTTGGCGCGTATGCGCAGGATCGCGCCGTGGGCGATCACGCAGTACTGGCACTGGTTGAGGTTCGAGGTCGCCACCACGATCATCTCGCGCTCGGCCTTGGTGAGATTGCCTTTCTTGTCCATCAGCGCGTCGTGATAGGCGAAGAAGGCGCGGAACTCCTCGGGGCGATGGGCGAGCACGAGGAAGACGTTGGGAACGAAGCCCGACTTCTCCTGCACCTTCTCGATGCGCTCGCGAATGTCGGCCGGCAGGTCGGCGAGGCGCGGTACGGGGAAGCGGCTGATGGCGGGGGCTTCGGCGGATGCTGACTCTGGCGCGGACATGGCGTGTCTCCGGGACTCTCGTGATGCTGTACCGGGCGGCGCGCGGCGGCCGCGCGCCGCTCAGCGTTCGTCTTCGTCGTCGCTGTCGAGGCGTTCGACGACACGGACCATGCGGCCGTTCTCGTCGAAAAGGATCTTCAGACTGTCATATTCCGTCCCGCCCGGCGTGTCCTTCAGGTAATGCCAGTGGGCCACGGTGCGGCCGCCCTGGCCCCTGATGCGGGTCGCCTTGCCGAACTGCGTCACGGCATCCTGGTAGGTCGAGAGCCCCGGCCTCAGCCGGTCGGCCGCATCGACGTCGAACGGCTGGCCGATCGAGCGGGCGCAGGCGCCGAGTGCCAGCAGGCAGGCGCCGAGTGCCAGCAGGCAGGCGGAGGCGGCAAGGCCGCGGCGGATCGAGCTGGAAGCGGGCGGGGGCGGCGGCACGCCATGATCTCCTGAGGGCTGCGATGGGGCGGTCATTCAGGTCACAGATGGGGTGCGATTTTCCCAGCGCAACCCGGACGCAACGCCCTGACCTGCCGCCGCGTTGACGGACATGGATATCAAGGATTTTGCCGGCACCTCGCCGGTACTGCTTCCCGAGGCGTTTCTCGTCGGCGAACTCGAAGGCTGGGGCGTCATCGAGCGCTTGACCGGCGGGTTGCTGCAGCGCTTCACCGTGAAGGCGCGCGGCAGCTGGGACGAGACGTCGGGTGTTCTCGCCTTCACAGAGACGTGGACTTTCGACGACGGGCGGCAGGATACGCTCTCCTGGCGAATCGCCCGGCGGGCGGACGCACGCTATGCCGGCCAGGAGCCGCGGCTCGAGGGCGAGGCGGAAGGCGACGCGCTAGGCTGCGCCTTCCATTGGCGTTACACGCGCGACACGCCGCAGAAGGGCGATGGGCCGGGCGACGGGGAGAACTCGATGGTGTTGAACTTCAATGACTGGTTCTACCGTATAGACGAGCGCGTCGTGATGGTGCGCGGCAGCGCCGGCCGCGCGGGCATCCCTTTCACCATCATTCATGCCGCGTATCGCCGGCTGTAGCGCTCAGGCTTCGTCCGCGACGGTCGACGATGTGCCGGCCGCGTCGTCATGCCCGGCCATGAGCCGGGCGTAGGACTCCTCGAACCATCCGATCCGTTCCTCCAGTACCGACAGCAGCGGCGCCCGGTGGACCTGGTGTGCCACGAGTTGCAGGCGCTCGCAGGCCTGGTGGTCCTCGCGCATGATCCGGCGGACTGTGCGCCAGATCAGGCGTCTGCGAATCGGGTCGCTGAGCGGTCGCGTCCAGCGGATGGGCCAGGGGTGCTCGGCCGGAAAGGCCACCGGATGGATCGAGACACGCTGGACCGAACGATCGTGCGCGACGGGAACATACTGCTGGATGCAGCAATGGAAGAAGGCGCCGCCGGAATGAAACAGCGAGACGACGAGGTTCGGCAGGATCTGGAAGATGCAATAGTGGCTCGGCCTGAACGAGCCGTTGGCACAGGCTTCGGCCATCTTCTCCAGCGCCTGCGGCTCCTTGGTGACGAGAAGGGCGCTGTGCAGGCCGAAGCGGAGATAGCTGACGTCGGCCTGGTGCATATAGCCGTTCCGGCCGATGGTCGTCGGATGAACGGCGACACCGTGATAGTCGTCGAGGGTGATCTGGAGGTTGAGCTTCCAGTTGGCCGCGACCGGCGTCGAAATCGCCTGCGGCGACGGTCCACCCGAACGCGACAGGGCCTCGAGGATCGGGAAGCCGGTGCCGAGGAACTCAGAAAGCGATTCGCGCGGCCCTTCCGATGCGAAGCGGCCGAAGATGAGCGCGCCGCAGGTCGCGATCTCGACAGGCGTCAGACGTGCGCCCAGCGCGCGCGATACGGTGCCGAACTGTTCCTGGCACATCGGGATGCCGATGGCGCAGCCGTCGTTGTCGTAGCGCCAGCCATGAAAGCCGCAGACGATCGGTCCATGGCCCTTGTCGCCGGTTCGCAGCGGATAGAAGCGATGGGCGCAGACATTCTCGAAGCCCTTCAGCGTCGCGTCGAAGCGCTGCACGAAAACGGAGCGGGTGGCCAGCGAGGCACGGAACCAGTCGCCGTCCTTCGCCAGGTCGCTGGTGAATCCCAGGAAGGTCCAGACCGAAGCGAGGCGGTGCTGCTCGTCGGAGAAGGCTTGTGGATCAACCAGCGTCCGCGCCCAATTCGGTGTAAAGGCGGATGCGCCGCGCTGGGGCGTCTTCGGTGACATACGAGAATCCTGCACATTCGTTCGGTGCCTGCAAGCTCGGGCATTACCGGGGCAAGATGTTCAGATTTTCCTGGCAGCGAGCGCCTGCAACTGACCGCCCAGCGCATTGGCGACCAACCGCACGCCCTGGATGACGCCGGCGATATTCTCCCCCAGTCGGGTCTGCACGGCATCGTGGAAGGTGCCGCGCTAGGTGACGATCGCGTCGCTGATCTTGACCTCGATTGCGGTGCCGCCATCGATCATGCCCGACAGGCAGTCGCGCATGTCCTGGAGGATGCTGTCATAGCTTCGCGCATGCCCCTTGATTGCCGCTGCCGGCCACTCCTTCATCGCCCCGCATCGTCCCCTGGTGAGCAACGAATGTTCCGGCGGGCAAAGCGTTGCAGGGCGACCGCTCCTGGAGCGGCGACTGTCGACGTCGCGGGTCGGTGGCGGCGCATCGGTCCGACTTCGCACGGAGGAGGCCAGCGCTTGCCCCGAGTGCCGCTCGCGGGCATTGTCGACCTTCTGCGTCGCTCGCACTGGACTCTCGACATGCCCCTGCACTGGACCATCGACTCGCGCCTTCGGCTGTTCGCGGCCGTCTGCGATGGCGATGTGGTCCTGGAGGAGGTTCATCGGATGATCGACGTGGCCGTGGCATCGAACGCGCTGGGCTATCGCAAGATATTCGACGGCACCCATGGCGACACCCGGATGGGCCCTATCGACATTCTGGCGATCGGCGTCCGCATGCGGGCGCTGGAGAAGGAGGCCGAGTTTCACGGGCCCCTGGCCGTGATTCTGCCGGAAGACAAACATCTGATCCTGACGCGGCTTCTCGGGATCCTGGCGGCCAGCAAGCGTCCGTTGCGTGTGTTCGGGGATGCGGACCGCGCCCGCAAGTGGCTCGACTCCGTTTCGCATCGACGCGCGCCGCCTGAGCCTCGGGGATCGCCGGTTCCGGCGCTCTGAAAAGCGGACCGTCTCGTCTCAGCCCTCCGAAGCGGCGCTCATCAGATCGGCCATGACCGCCTTCTGTGCCTCGGTCAGCGCAACGCTGCGGCGCGTCTCGGCCTCGACATAGACATGGACGAAATGGCCCACGGCGGCAGGCGTCTCGCCGTCGCGCCTGAAGATCGCCAGCTCGTAGCGCAGCGAGCTGTTGCCGATGCGGCCGAGGCGGATGCCGACATCGACCGTCTCCGGAAAGCCGACCGGCGCCAGGAACTCGCAGCCGCTGGCGATGCAGAGGCCGATCGAGGTCTGGCCGGGCGCCCGCAGGATGCCACGCTCTATCGCGAGCGTGGTGAGCGCCGTGTCGAACCAGTTGTAGTAGACGGCGTTGTTGACGTGGCCGTAGGCGTCGCAGTCGGCCCAGCGGCTGGCGATCGGCAGCCACCACCCGTAATCGCCGCGCCGCTCGTCCTTCGCCGCCTTTACGCCCGCCATCACGATCTCCTTGGTCCTCGTCCCACACTCTCCTGTATCATCGAAGCCGGTCGAGGGGTGGTGTGCAAATGAGCGTTACGATGCGGAGCGAACAGGCGTGCTTTGGCGGCACGATCGGATTCTACAGCCATGCCTCGCAGGAGACGGGCACCGAGATGAAGTTCTCGGTCTTCGTGCCGTCGGGTGCGGCGGCGCGGCCCCGTTCGGCGCTCTATTTCCTCGCAGGGCTTACCTGCACGGAAGAGACCTTCATGATCAAGGCGGGGGCCCTGCGCCACGCCGCCGAACACGGGCTCGTACTCGTGGCGCCGGACACCAGCCCGCGCGGGCTCGGCCTGCCGGGCGAGGAGGATGGTTGGGACTTCGGCACGGGCGCGGGATTCTATCTCGACGCCGAAGCCGAGCCGTGGCGGCCGCACTACCGCATGTATTCCTACGTGACGCGGGAGCTGCCCGCGTTGGTCGAGGCCAGCTTCCCGGTCGTGGCCGGGCGGCGCGGCGTGTTCGGCCATTCGATGGGCGGCCACGGCGCGCTGGTGATCGCGCTGCGCAACCCGCAGAGCTATCGCTCGGTATCGGCGTTCGCGCCGATCTGCAATCCCGTCGCCGTGCCGTGGGGCGAGAAGGCGTTCGGCAATTATCTGGGGCCCGATCGCAAAGGCTGGGCGGCGTGGGACGCGAGCCTGCTGATGCGCGACCGGCCTTTTCCCGATTCGATCCTCGTCGACCAAGGGCTGACGGATCAGTTCCTCGCCGCGCAGCTGCGGCCCGAGGCGCTGGAGAGCGCCGCCGCCGCCGCGGGCCAGAAGCTGCTGCTGCGCCGGCACGAGGGCTACGACCATTCCTACTGGTTCATCCAGAGCTTCGTCGCCGACCATATCGCCTGGCACGCCGAACGGCTCGGCGCCTGAGGGCGGATCAGGCCGCGCGCGCGGGCATGCGGAAGAGGAAGGTGGTCCTGTCGGGCGTCGACCTGGCCGTGAGCGTGCCGCCATGGGCGCGGGCGATCTCGCTGCAGATGTAGAGGCCGAGGCCCAGCCCCTGCTGGCTGGCGCGGACCTCGCCGCGAAAGAAGGGCTGGAACAGTTTTGCCAGCGCCTCGGCGGGAATCGGATCGCCGTGGTTGCTCACCGACAGTTCGAACGTGCCGTCCTCGACCCTGGCGTCGATCGCGATCGGGGTGCCTGGCGCGCCGTACACGACGGCGTTGCCGAGCAGGTTCGACAGGAGCTGGCCGATGCGACCGGCATCGCACGAGACCGGCTGGTCCATCGCGATGTGGCTGACGAAGCTGCGGTCGGGCGAGGCCGCGTGCAACTCGTCGACGACTTGGGCGAGCAGCGGCGTCAGCTCGACGTCGCGCCGCTCGAGGTCGATGCCGTTGCCCAGCCGGCCGCGTGCGAAGTCGAGGATGTTGTCGATCAGCGTCGACATACGCGAAATGCTGCCCTGGGTGAGGTGCAGCATCTCGTCGAGCGTGAGCCGGCCGCGCTTCACGAGTTCGGCGCCCGCCTGGATGGAAGCCAGCGGATTGCGCAGGTCGTGACCCAGCACGGCGATGAACTGCTCACGCAGCTCGGACTCGCGGTGGGCGTGCGCCAGCCGGGCGGAGGTCGCCTCGGCGCGGGTCTCGGCCTTCTCGCGGGCGGTGCGCTCCATTGCGTTCAGCCGGCGCAGCTCCATCATCTTCATGATCTGCCGCGCGGTCAGGCGCAGCAGCGCCTTCTGGTTGTCGTCGAGTTCGCGCGGCTGGTAGTCGAGGACGCAGATCGTGCCGAGCGGCAGGCCCTCGGGCGATTCGAGGAGCGCCCCGGCATAGAAGCGCAGGTGCGGCTCGCCGGTGACCAGCGGGTTGTCGGCGAACCGGGGGTCCTGCAGCGTGTCGGGCACGATGAAGAGGTCCGGCTGCAGAATGGCATGGGCGCAGATCGAGGCGGGCAGCGGCGTCTCGCGCACGCCGAGGCCGACCTCGGCCTTGAACCACTGGCGGCTCGAATCGATCAGGTTGATGACAGAGATCGGCGTGCCGCAGATTGCGCTCACGACCCGCACCACCTCGTCGAACTCCTCCTCGCGCGGCGTGTCGAGGATCTCGTACGCCCGAAGGGCGGCGACGCGCCGGATTTCGTCGGAGTGTCGGCGGGCTTCCATCAGCCCGTCGTAACAGATCGGGCCGTCCCCGTCCCATCCGCCGGCGCCGGGTCGCCGATCAGCTCGTGCACCGCGCTTGCGACGATCTCCAGCGTGTAGGGCTTCTGGACGACGATTCGGCTGCGATGCTCCATCGGCAGCTGGGCCTGCTCGCCGTAGCCGGTGGCGAAGAACAGCGGGATGCCGAGATCGTTCAGCCGGTGGGCGATCGGGAAGCTGTTGCGATCGCCCAGGTTGATGTCGAGCAGGGCGAGGTCGGGCCGCGCATTCTCGATGGCGTCGAGGGCGGCCTCGATGGTTGCCGCGGTGACGACGCTCTCCGCCCCCAGCCGGTACAGGATGTCCTCGGCGTCGAGCGCGATGATCAGGCTGTCCTCGACCAGCAGCACCGTCTGGTCTTTCAGGATCTGCCCCGGCAGCGCCTGCGGATGGTCGGGGGCGGAACGCTTGAAGCGCACGGGCCGCGCCTGGCCCGGACGCGGCTCGACCACATGGCGTGCGGGAATGCAGAATTTGGCGCGGATGCCGGCCGGGTCGTAGGCGATCTCGGCGGTGCCGCCCAGATCGTAGGGGATCGAGCGCTCGATGATGGTGGTGCCGAAGCCCTTGCGCTTGGGCGGCGTCACCGGTGGGCCGCCGCTCTCGGACCATTCGAGTTGCAGGTCGCCCTTGGCGTCGAGATGCCAGCCCAGCCGCGTGCGGCCGTCCGGCACCGACAGGCTGCCGTACTTGGTCGAGTTGGTGACGAGTTCGTGCAGCAGCAGCGCCAGCGTCGAATAGGCCTGCGGCTTGAGGAGCAGGGGTTTGCCCTCGGAGACCAGCCGTTCCTTGTCGCCCACGATCGCCGCGGTCTCCGCGTCGATCAGCGCCTGCATCGGCGCAGGCCCCCAATGATCGTCGGTGATCTGGTTGTGGGCGCGCGCCAGCGCGTGGATGCGGCCGTCGACCAGCCGCACGAAGTCGCGCACCGCCGGCGTGCCCAAAGGATCGTTGGCGGGCTGCGACTGGCGGATCAGGCCCCGGATCACGCCCAGGATGTTGCGCACGCGATGGTTCAGCTCCGCGATCAGCATCTCCTGCCGCGCGCTGGCCTGCTGGCGCTCCGCCGTCGCCTCGTCGGCGAGGCGCAACACGACCTCGATGAGCGTGGCGCGCAGCGTCTCGGCGACGCGCAGCTCGGCGGGACTGAAGGGCTGCGACTTGCCCTGCACCAGTTCCTTCCATTCCTCGAAGCTCTGGCGTGGCGTGAGGCGCGGACCGTTGGGCCCGTACTCTACCGGCTTGTGCGGATCGCCACCCCAGCGCACCGCGCGCACCAGCTCGGAGCGGAACAGCACGACGTAGTCGCGCGGCGAGCGTGAGATCGGGATCGCGAGCATCCCGGCCGCGGTCGAGGCGAAGGCGCCGGCGCCGTCGAGGATCGAGCCGATATGGTCGGTGGCGAACACCTTGCCGGCCGCCGTGCCGTTCAGGGCGCGGATGATGCGGCGGAACTCCTCGGTGGGCGGGGTGACGCCGGAGAAGGCATAGGAGCCGGCGATCCAGATGCCCATGCCGTCGGCCGGGATGGCGCGCATCAGGATGTCGGCCAGCCACTCGGGATCCTGCAACAGCGTCTCGTTGGAGGCGATGGCGCCCAGGAGCTGGTCTGAGATGTCGCGCGCGCGGCGTTCGTAGGCCACGTGCTCCCGCCGCTCGCGCGCTTCCAGCCGCATCGAGAACATCTGCGAGAAAAGCTCGCATACGGAGCGGCGCTCGAAGCTCGGGCAGCGCGGCGAATAGTGATGGCAGGCGAACAGGCCCCACAGCCGGTCCTCGACGATGATCGAGATCGACATCGAGGCGCCGACGCCCATGTTGCGCAGGTATTCGATGTGGATCGGCGAGACGGCCCGCAGCACCGACAGCGAGAGGTCGAGCGGCCGGCCCGACGGGTCCAGTTGCGGCACGATCGGCACCGGCTCGGCGTCGACGTCGGCGATGACGCGCAGCAGGTTGCGCCTGTAGAGCTCGCGCGCCTGCTGGGGGATGTCGCTGGCGGGATAGCGCAGGCCGAAAAATGTGCCGATGCCGGGCTTGCAGGCCTCGCCCACGACTTCGCCCGAGCCGTCCGGCGCAAAGCGGTAGACCATCACGCGGTCGAAGCCGGTGAGGCCGCGCACCTGGCGGGCGCCCTCGCGGAAGAAGGTGTTGAGATCCGTGCACTGGTCGAGGCGCCCGATCATCGAGCGGACGAGGCTGGTGGAATCCTGCTGCTCGCCGGAAGAGGGCTCGCCCTCGATGACGACGCTGCCGCCCGACAGATGGAGCGCGAGGTCGAGAGGCGGCCGGCCCGCCACCACCTCGACGCCGAACAGCCGTTCGACGGAGTCGGGACCACGCAGCATGATCGTGCGGTTGCGCAGGTCGTGGACGGAATCGGCGGAGAACACTTCCGACAGCGCCTTGCCGAGGATTTCCTCGGGGCCTTTGCCGAGCCACGTCTCGACGTTGGCCGAGGCGCGCGCCACCATCCAGTCGGAGGTCAGCGCGATCAGGAAACCGATGGACTGGACGGCGCCCAGAATGTGAATGGGCTCACGGTCGCAATTGGTGAGATCTACGCTCTGAACAGGCTCGTTCACCCAGGACTCCAAGTTCGTCGCCGGGGACGAGTCCCACACTCATCGCGTACCCGAACCAATGCTCCCCCGAGCCTTCTTCAACGCCGCCGGGCCGCCAGGGTTGCAGACCGGCCACCATCGCATAGACTCGCGCGCATGCTCACTGCCCTGGCTCTGCTTGCCATTTCGGCCGTTTACGCCAGCGTCGGTCAGGCCGGAGGCACGGGGTTTCTCGCGATCATGGCCGTCTCGGGCGTTCCGATCGACCAGCTGCGTCCGACGGCGCTCGCCATGAACGTCGTGGCGTCGGCCTATACGACGTGGCGTCTGCACGTGGCGGGGCTGATCGACTGGCGGCGGCTGGCCACGCTCGTCGTGCCCGCGCTTCCGGCGGCTTTCGTCGGCGGGCTCATCGCGCTTTCGCCGGGCGTCTATACGATGGTGACCGGCGCTCTGCTGCTCGTTGCCGCGACCTTGATGGTGGTGCGGCCGAAGGAGGCGCCATGGGCCGGTGGCCCTCTCTCGCGCCGTAGCACCCAGGCGGGATGGGCGGTGCTCGGCACGGCGGCGGGTCTCCTGTCGGGCTTGTCGGGCATCGGTGGCGGCGTGTTCGTGGCGCCAGCCCTGATCGTGTTGGGGTGGGCGCGGTCCCGGGAAGCGGCAGGCCTGTCCGCGCCTTTCATCCTCGGCAATTCGATTGCGGGCCTGGCCGGCGCCCTGCTGTCGGGGCAGCAACTCGCGCCGGAGTTTCCGCTTTTCGCGGCCGTTGCGCTGCTCGGCGCCGCCCTCGGCGTCGTCTTCACACGGCGCCTTTCCGAGCGCGCGATCCGCCTCGTCCTTGCGGGCATCGTATCGATCGCCGGCCTTCGCCTGCTGTCGCGATGACCCGTTGCCGGGCCGGCCTCAGCGATCGCGTGTATTCTCGCTGTCCGTGGGCCGCTTCGGGCTGCGGTCGTTGCGGTACTGGATGCTGCTCACGTTCGGCCAGAGCGGTTTCGCCATGCTGTTCCCTCGAAGCCCCTTGTGGACTTGTTGAAACGATGACGCCTGGTCCTTACGCACCGCTTACGATGAGACCGGCGGTGCTGCGCCGTTTCGAACCATGAAACATGTGCCTTCGGAACGGCTAACCGCAGGCCGCGTAGAGGAGTGATGCAGAGTCTCTATCCGGTGATATCGGCGCTGGGCGTCGGCGTGGCGGTGGCGCTCGTGGCGCAGTTCACGAAGGGACGCAGCGTGACGAGACGGTTCGTCCTGGGTTTCGTAGCAGCGCTTGCCGTTGGTGCCGGGTTTGCCGTTGCGCGGCCTCAGTTCGAGTTGTTCGCCTTCGAACGCAGCGACGATTATGCCTGGTCGATCGTGCGGGGGCGCATGATTGCCCAGGATCCTGTCCTGCTCGACGTATTCGCGCTCGACCCCGCCATCGAGACCGATCTCCGGAAGGGTCTGCTGCCGATCCTGCGCGAGCAGCGCGGTGGTATGAACGATCCCGCGATGTTGCAGGCCGTCGCGAAGGCCGCCGCCGCCACCTTCCGCAGCAAGGTGATGCCGGTGGCCCAGCGCGGCTCCGACGACGCGGTCGCGGCCTGGGGCGACGGCACGGTGGCAACGTTACTGGCGTTCCGTACCGTCTCGGACGAGGCCTGCGCCGACTATGCGATGACCGGCGTCAACCGCACCTCGCCCAACCTGCGGGTCGATGCGGCGCTGTCGGCCCGCCAGCGCGCCATGGTCGCGGCTTACAAGTCGAGCGATCCCGGCAACAAGCTTCCATCGGGCGAGGAACTGGGCGCCGCCTACGAGCATGCGCGCACGCTCGCGCAGCCGCCGTTCGAGGAGGCCGACATGGCCGCGTTCCGCGATCTCAAGGATCAGCCGAAGGCCCGGCAGTGCGATCTGATGCTGCGCCTGTTCGGCGCCATCGATCGTTTGCCGCTGCGGGAGAAGGCCGCGATCTACCGAACGATCATGGCCAACGGGTGAGAAGGCGAGGGGGCCCCTTACTGCGGGGAGAGCCTGACCGCCGTGATGTAGCGCTGGCGGTAGTAGTCGGCGTCGAGGTTCGTCACCATCACGGGCGATCCGCGATGCGTGGCATGAACGAACTGGTCGTTGCCCGCGTAGATGCCGATATGGGTGAAGGTGCCGCGATAGCCGAACAGGACGAGGTCGCCGCGCTGCAGGTCGTTGCGTGCGACCGGCGTACCCTGGCGCACCATGTCGTGCGGCATGCGCGGGATGCGCTGCCCGAAGACCGCGCCGTAGAGATAATAGACGAAGCCGCTGCAGTCGAAGCCGGTCTGGGGCGAGATGCCGCCGTAGCGATAGGGCGTGCCGAGATAGTTCATGGCGCGCGTCACCAGCCGGTCGCCCCACTCGTTCGCGATCGCAGGCGTGGCGCCGGCAGCGGTGGTGGAAGGGGGGACGGAATAGGCCGCCGCCTGGACCGAAGCCGGAGCGGCACTGGTGAAGCCGCCGAACGCGGCATTGTCCTGCTGCCACTTGGCATTGAGCTGGTCGGCAACCTTGTCCGTCGGGTCCGACTGGACGACCGGCCGGGCCTTGGCCTTCACGGCCTGCTTCACCTGGGGCGCCTTGACCTGCGCGCTGGCCGGCGCGAAGGCGGCGATGCCGAACGTCGTGAGAACGGCCAGGATCGTGAACGAAAAGGCTTTCGCCTTGAGAAGGGGGCGTGCGCGGGAAAAAAGGCGTCGTCCGTTTCTCAAGGTCATGAAATTCTTCTCCGGTTGGAACCACGGGGTGGGCCGGCGGCCGGAGGCATAGTGGCCAAGCGAGCTACCCGCGTCCAACAAATGTTGCAAATTTGCCACATTGGTCACAGGCAGGTTAACCATCTGTAATTACTGGTATTTTGTGAGATTTCCACAGCGCGGCGCAGCAGCGTGCACGGTCCGCGAAGGCATCTGCAGGTGCGCATCGCCGCAATCCGGCCGGTCATGCCGGCGGCTTCTCCTCGCGTATTCCTGTCAGGGTTGTCGTTGCCGCTCCCCGGACCGGCTCAGGTAGCCGCGACTTTCTCCCGGCGGCGCAGCGACCAGTTGCTCTGGATGCGGATTTCCGGATTGGGAACGGTCCAGCAGGCGCCGCCTTCGTCGAGGAAAACGACCCAGAGGAGATGGGACTCGGACCCATAGTCGATGACGAAATGGGCCAGGCCCGGTCCCTTGGACGTCTCGAGCGGCAGGGGCGGGTTCAGTTGGGTGATCATGCCTGTTGAACGAGCGCGCATGCCCCTCGTTGCCAAGGGTTGCGAGCATTCCGCCCAAGGGCCGTGGCGAGAACTGTCCTTCGACGCCCGACACCGCCAAGCACCCGGGGCGCGCTCAACTGCAGGGGGGGAGGTCGAAAACGTGCTTCTTGTCCCGGTACGGCTGGCCGGCGGGGACGCGCTGTGGGGCCGCGCCGGCGCCGACGTCTATGCGGGTTATGCCGACAGCTACCAGGTGACGGGCTACGATGTGATCGACGACTTCGCTCGGGCACCTCGAAACTCGACCTGACGGCGGTAGGCATCAATGCGAGCCGGATCGTGATCCAGTCGGACGGCGGATCGACCAGTCTCTATGTCGAGGCGACTCCCGGCGCGTTCGACCCCGCTACCGATCTCGTGGCCTCATTCACCGGCGCGAAAGCGTTCGGTCTGGGAGATATCCTGTTGCGAGGCCGCCCGGCTCTCGCCGGCATTGGTGCGCGCATCACGCGAATGGTTGCGCCGGCGACTGCCAGTGAGTTGTGCCTGTGTTCGGGTGCAAACATGCGTAGATGCAGCTTGAAGTAGCACCTCAGAATATGGTGCGGTAAAACGTATACGCTCGACGGGTCTGGGGAGTCCCGATCGAGCGTGACGGGGGTACGCGTGGCGTTTCCGGCGAATATCGACGTAGTGAGCCTCGATGGCCTCAATGGCACGAGGTTGGAAGGCACTTTGTACGATGCGAGCGGCGCCTCGGTCGCCTCGGCCGGCGACATCAACGGCGACGGCTTCGACGACGTGATCATCAACGCCGCGGGCGGTTACGGGACATACATCAACAACCCGGGCGGCAGCTACGTGGTGTTCGGCAAGGCCGGGGGGCTGGGCGCGCTCGTCGAACTCTCGGGCCTCGACGGGAGCGACGGCTTCAAGCTGAGCGGCAGCGGCTACGGCGTCCAGTCCGTCGCTTCGGCAGGCGACGTGAACGGCGACGGCTACGATGACCTGATCCTCGGCGCGCCCTCGGACGGCGTGGGTGGCGCCAACAACGGCGTAAGTTACGTGGTCTTCGGCAAGGCGTCGGGCTTTGCCGCCGATATCCACCTCTCCACCCTCAACGGTGCCAATGGCTTTGCGCTGAACGGCGTGGCGTTGGGCAACGAAGCCGGCTGGTCGGTGGCATCGGCCGGCGATGTGAACAACGACGGCTATGACGATCTCATCATCGGTGCCACCTCTGCCGGCACCCCCGGCGTCTGGCAGGGCGCGAGCTACGTGGTGTTCGGAAAGGCTGCGGGCTTCAGCGCCTCGATGAACCTCTCGTCCCTGAACGGCACGAACGGCTTCGCGATCGTCGGCGGCAAGGCCAACGACGAGGGCGGCTGGTCGGTCGCTTCGGCCGGCGACGTGAACGGCGACGGATACGACGACGTGATCGTCGGCGCCCGGAGTGCCGATCCCAATGGCGACCAGTCGGGTGCCAGCTACGTCGTTTTCGGCAAGGGTTCGGGCTTCGCGTCCACCCTCAACATTTCCACGCTGAACGGCACCAACGGCTTCAAGCTGAGCGGCGGCGCAATCAGTGATTTCAGCGGTTTCTCGGTTTCGTCGGCCGGCGACATCAACGGCGACGGCTTTGCCGACCTGATTGTCGGCGCTCCGGGCGTCTCCCTGAACGGCTCCGGCTCCGGCGCGAGCTATGTCGTGTTCGGCAAGGCATCGGGCTTCACCGCCAACCTCAACCTGTCGACCCTGACCGGCAGCAATGGTTTCAGGATCGTCGGTGCGCCGGCGAGCGACGGTCAGTCGATCGGCTACTCCGTTGCATCGGCGGGCGACTTCAACGGCGACGGCTACGACGACCTGATCATCGGCGCCATGGGCGACGATTCGCGTTCCCAGAATTCGGGAGCGAGCTACGTGCTGTTCGGCAAGGCGGCGGGCTTCGGCGCCAGCTTCGACCTCTCCACCGTGAACGGTGCGAACGGCTTCAAGGTGATCGGCGCGGGCGGATGGGACATGACCGGCTGGTCGGTCGCGTCAGCGGGCGACGTGAACAACGACGGCTACGACGATCTGATCATCGGCGCTCCCCAGCACATCGCCGGCCTTCCCGGGGAAGGGCGGAGCTACGTGATCTATGGCCATGCCGGTGCGCTCGGAACCGACCAGCCGCCGCCGTCGCTGGCCTATCTCGACGCTTCCAATGGATTCAAGCTGAGCGGTGCCGCGTCGAACGACTATGCCGGAAGGTCGGTGGCCTCGGCGGGAGACATAAACGGCGACGGGTTCGACGACGTGATCGTCGGCGCCTGGCGCGCCGACGCGGGGGCGGCCGATGCCGGTGCGAGCTACGTGGTGTTCGGCAAGGCGGGGGGATTTCTCTCCGACATCCAACTCTCCGCCCTGAACGGCAGCGACGGTTTCAAGCTGAGCGGCGTGGCGGCCGACGACCGGAGTGGCTACTCGGTCGCCTCGGCCGGTGACGTCAATGGCGACGGCTACGACGATTTGATCGTCGGCGCCGCCCTGGCCGATCCGAACGGCAACTCCTCCGGTGCGAGCTACATCGTCTTCGGCAAGGCCTCCGGATTCACCGCGAACTTCAGTCTCTCCACCCTGAACGGCAGCAACGGCTTCAAGCTGAGCGGCGGCGCTGCCAGCGACAAGTCCGGCTTCTCGGTCGCCTCGGCCGGTGACTTCAACGGCGACGGGTTCGACGACCTGATCGTCGGCGCTCCGGGCGCGAAGGTCGGCAGCGCATACGGCGCCGGATCGGCCTATATCGTCTACGGCAAGGCGTCGGGCTTTGCCGCCAACTTCAGTCTTTCTTCCCTGAGCGGCGGCAACGGCTTCAAGCTGACCGGCGTCGTGGGTGCCGACGCGGCGGGCACATCCGTGGCTGCGGCGGGCGACGTGAACGGCGACGGCTATGACGACGTCATCGTCGGCGCGCCCTGGACCGGCGGGACGGGCGGAAGCTACGTGGTGTTCGGCAAGGCCGCCGGGTTCGGCGCCAGCTTCGCGCTCTCCACCCTGAACGGTAGCAACGGGTTCAAGCTGAGCGGCGTGGCGGCTTCCGACGGGGGCGGCATCTCCGTGGCGTCGGCAGGCGACGTGAACGGTGACGGTTTCGCGGACCTGATCGTCGGGTCGCCCAATGCCGATCCGCACGGCACGTCCTCGGGCACCAGCTACGTGGTGTTCGGCAAGGCATCCGGCTTTGCCGCCAACATTGATCTCTCGACATTGAACGGGAGCAACGGCTTCAGGTTGACCGGCGTTGCGGCCAACGATTCGAGCGGCGTCTCGGTCTCGTCCGCGGGCGATTTCAACGGCGACGGTATAGACGATCTTGTGATCGGTGCAGTCCGGGCCGACACGAACGGCATCGATGCGGGCACGACGTACGTCATCTTCGGCCGGACCTCGGGCTTCTCCGCCGAGATCGATCTCTCCAGCCTGGATGCCAGCGCGGGCTTCGCGCTGAAGGGCGGGCGGTCTGGCGATTGGAGCGGCGGATCGGTCGCTTCGGCGGGTGACGTGAACGGCGACGGCTACGACGACCTGATCATCGGCGCCGAGCGTGGCATGCCGAACGGCATCTCCTCCGGAGCGGCCTACGTGGTGTTCGGCGGCGCCTTCGGCGGGACCGTGACGACGAGCGGTACGGCGGCGGCGGAGATGCTGATCGGTGGCGCCGCGAACGACGTGCTGACGGGAGGCGGCGGCGGCGACGCGTTCCACGCCGGCGCGGGCAACGACCGGCTGGTCGTGGCCGACCTCACGTTCCGCCTGGCCGACGGCGGCGGCGGTACCGACACGCTGGCGCTATCCGGAGCCGGCCTCACGCTCGACCTGTCGAACGTGCTGGTTGCGGCGAAGCTCGAGAGCATCGAGCGCATCGACCTTACTGGCAGCGGCGACAACACGCTCATCGTCAATCAGCGTGCCGTCCTGGGCGGCGTCGGCGCCGAGGCAGCCGGCGGCAAGCATATTCTCGTCGTCGAGCGCAATGCGGGCGATGTCGTGCAGTTCGTCGAAGCGGGCTGGACCAAGACCGGATCGGTCACCAATGCCGATGGAACGTTCGACCGCTGGGTGCTCGGCAACGCCGAAGTCCATGTCGAGCAGGTTGCCCCGACCACCGGCGCCGTCATCGTGGGGACCGCCGGTAACGACGTCATCTCGACGACAGTAACCGTGCCCGGACAGCCTCTAGCGACCGATCTTGCCGATACGATCGACGGCGGCGCCGGCGACGACGTGCTGGACAGCGGCGGCGGCAACGACGCGCTGTATGGCGGCGCCGACAACGACACGCTGATCGGTGGCGCAGCGACGGCCGGTGGGACCAACCAGCTCTGGGGCGGGACGGGCAGCGACACCGCCTCTTATGCCGGCACAACCGGGGCCGTGCATGCCGACCTGGCGGCGCAGGTTGCCTATATCGACGGCGTGCTGGTCGACCAGATGAACTCGATCGAGAACCTGATCGGCGGATCGGGCGACGACGTGCTGACGGGAGATGCCGGGGCCAACGTGCTGGCCGGCAAGTTGGGCAACGACACCTACGTGATCGGTGCCGGCGATACGGTCGTGGAGGCCGCGGGCGAAGGCACCGATACGGTGCGCGCCTCGATCGACTACACGCTCGGCGCCAACCTCGAGAATCTAGTCCTCATCGGGATGGCCAATCTGAGTGGCACCGGCAATGGCCTCGTCAACGTGCTGACGGGCAATGCCGGCCACAACCTGCTCGACGGCGGCGCTGGCGCCGACACGATGGTGGGCGGGCTGGGCGACGATACCTATGTCGTGGGCAGCGTCGCCGACCTCGTGGTCGAGGAGATGGGCGCCGGCACCGACACGGTCCTGTCGTCCATCACCTATACCCTGACCGCGAACGTCGAGAATCTCGAACTGACCGGCACCGATGCGATCAACGGTACGGGCAACGCACTGGACAACTGGCTGACCGGCAACGCAGCCGTCAACATTCTGTCCGGCGGGCTCGGCAAAGACACTTACTTGATCGATTCGCTCGACGACACGATCGTCGAGGTCGCAGGCGAAGGCACCGACACGGTCCGCGCGTCGATCGACTATACTCTGGGCTCGAACCTCGAGAACCTCGTCCTCACCGGGACGGCCAATCTCAACGGCACCGGCAACGGCCTGGTCAACATCCTTACCGGCAACGCCGGCGACAACCTGCTCGACGGCGGTGCGGGTGCCGACACGATGGCGGGCGGGTTGGGCAACGACACCTATGTGATCGGCGCCGGCGACGTGATCCTGGAGGCCGCGGGCGAAGGCACCGATACGGTGCGGTCGTCGATCTCCTACACGCTGACCGCGAACGTCGAGGAGCTGGTCCTTATTGGTATTGGGACGTTGAGTGGCACTGGCAACGCCCTGGCCAATAACCTTATTGGGGGTGACGGGCTCAACGTGCTCGATGGCGGTGAGGGTGCCGACACGATGGCGGGCCGGCTGGGCAACGACACTTATGTCGTGGACGATCTGGGCGACGTGGTGGTTGAGGCCGCGAACGAAGGCGTCGACACGGTGCGTGCGTGGGTCGACCATACGCTGACCGCCAATGTCGAGAAGATCGTGCTGCAGGGGACGGCGCACCTGAAGGGCACTGGCAACGCGCTCGACAATGGCTTGACGGGCAACGCGGGCAATAACCTGCTCGACGGCGGCACCGGCGCGGACACGATGGTCGGCGGTCTCGGAGACGACACCTACATCGTCGACAATGCTGGCGATGTCGCGAGCGAAGAGGCGGACGCCGGTCTGGATACGGTACGGTCGTCCGTGAGCCTGCGACTACGCTCCCATGTCGAGAACCTGGCGCTGGCAGGCTCGGACGGCATCAACGGCACGGGCAACGATCTCGCAAACGTGCTGACTGGCAATGCCGGTAACAACGTGCTCGATGGCGGTGTGGGCGACGACACGATGGCGGGTGGCGTTGGCGATGACACCTATGTGATGGACGTCGCGACCGACAAGATCACTGAGCTGGTCGGGCAGGGTATGGACACTGTGCAGGCATCGTTCACCTACGTGCTGCGTACGAACTTCGAGAATCTCACGTTGACGGGCAGCTCTGCCATCAGCGCGGTAGGCAACGCGGTGGACAACGTGCTGATTGGCAATGCTGGCGCCAACGCGCTCGATGGACGGGCAGGCGCGGATACGATGCAGGGCGGCGCCGGCGACGATACGTATTATGTGGAAAATGCCGGTGACGTCGTGATCGAGGTGGCGGGCAAGGGTGCTGACGCGGTGAAGGCGTGGCTTGACTACACGCTGAGCGAACATGTCGAGAAGCTGGTGCTGCAGGGCACGGATGACCTGAATGGCACGGGCAACTCGCTGGACAACACGCTGGTCGGCAATGCCGGCAACAACGTGCTCGACGGCGGTGCGGGTGCCGACTCGATGAGTGGCGAGGAGGGGGACGACACCTTTTTCATCGACAATGCCGGGGACCGCGCCAGCGAGGATGCAGGCGAAGGTTTCGACACGCTGTTCTCATCGCTTTCCTACGTGTTGCGGCCGAACCTCGAGAAGCTGGTGCTGACAGGCACGGCGGACATTAACGGTGTGGGCAACGCAGAGAACAACACGCTGGACGGCAACGACGGCGGCAACACGCTGGACGGCCGCGCGGGCGCTGACACGATGACCGGCGGCTTGGGTGACGACAAGTACGTGGTCGACAGTGCCGGCGACGTGGTCGTCGAACTGGCCGATCAGGGCATCGACTCGGTTCGCTCGTGGATCAGCTACACCTTGGGCGGCAACCTCGAGAAGCTCACCCTGTATGGGGCGGCAAACCTCGACGGCGCCGGCAACGACCTGATCAATACGGTCATCGGCAATAGTGGCCGCAACATTCTGGACGGCGGCTTGGGCAGTGACACGCTGAGCGGCGAGGGCGGGGGCGACACGTTCCGTTTCAGCACCGCGCTGGGCACCAGTAACGTCGACAAGATTCTCGTGTTCGACCACGCCGCCGACACGATCCAGCTCGACGACGCGATCTTCGCGGCCCTCGGCACCGGCGCGCTGGGCGCCGGGGCGTTCAACACCGGCACCGTGGCAACCCAGGCCGACGACCGCATCCTGTTCGATACCGCGTCGAAGAGCCTCTACTACGACGCCGATGGCGTGGGCGGCGTGGCGGCGATCAGGTTCGCCACCATCGCCACCCTAACCGGCACCCTCGATCACACCGACTTCTTCGTCGTCTAGAGCGTTTCACGTTTTGACGAGAGCATATCCGGCGCTGTGAATGTAGTTGCAGCATTCGGATTGTCGGATGGTCTTGAGAAGGTCTCCGATGTACCGCGAGAGGCCTTCGGGGGTG